>Ga0102812_10001955_pt1 | contig 14040 bp, 9 predicted proteins | sample ColrivemetaGS713_FD_79334 | JGI IMG/M metagenome (GOLD analysis project Ga0102812, IMG submission 79334) | Estuarine microbial communities from the Columbia River estuary - Flood tide ETM metaG S.713 | ecosystem: Environmental > Aquatic > Marine > Intertidal zone > Estuary | place: USA: Columbia... | reverse complement strand
ATAATACAATCCACCTGTAGCATAAAAACCGAGTGAGCTTTTATTTGAACTGTGTGTATTACTGAAATATTTGGCATATTCATCACCTGTTTTTGCTCCGTGAGCTACCAGTTCGTTAAAAACTACCTTTTTAGCCTCCATATCAATAACCCAAAGTCTTTTGGTATTGCAATATTTAGAGAAATCAATAATGGTTAAATATTTGGGGTTTTCCAACGCACCTGTTTGTTTAAGGTACATATAGCCGCGTAGGCCTTTTTCTAATAAGTCTTCACTTATAGTATCACCACCGTTATAATCTATCTGACGATAAATGCGGTTTGTGAATGCTGAAAATTCATCAGAATGAAGTGTAACCAATCGGTTTCTATCTAATTCATCATCAATTTTAACAGGAATTTCTTCAATTGGTGCATATTGAAATGAAGAAGATAGAACTATAAAAAGAAAACAAGCTAAGACTTTACTCCAAGCAAAAACAATGTTCCTAACTTGATTAGCATTAAGACTTAGCTTGTTCAACATATTTTACTGAGCAGTTGTAGAAGTTGGAGTTTCAGAAACTTCTTCTTCGTACTTCACTGTTTCTTTCTCTTTTTTAGAGCAGCAGGCCTTTTTTTCGCCATTAGCCATTTTATTTTCTTTCTCGCAACAAGCGGTATGATCAGTTACCTCTTTATCGCAAGTTGCTTTGTGTGCTGCCTTCATTTCGGTACTGCAACAAGCTTTGCCATTGCTACCATGTGCGTTACTAGCCATATGTCCACCTAAAATAGGAGCAATTACTAAGCCAATAAGGCAAGTAAGCTTAATAAGTATGTTCATAGAAGGACCTGAAGTATCTTTAAATGGATCTCCAACGGTATCTCCAGTTACTGCTGCTTTGTGAGCATCAGAACCTTTGTAAGTCATTTCTCCGTTTATCATTACACCCGCTTCAAAAGATTTTTTAGCATTGTCCCAAGCACCACCAGCATTGTTTTGGAATATTGCCCAAAGCACACCAGAAACCGTTACACCAGCCATATAACCACCAAGCATTTCTGCAACAAGTTGATTATTGTCTCCATACACTAACTTACCAATTAGCACTACCGCTATTGGGAAACCAATGGTTAAAATACCCGGAAGCATCATTTCTTTTAATGAGGCTTTTGTAGAAATATCTACACATTTACCATATTCTGGTTTGCCAGTTCCTTCCATAATTCCTGGAATTTCTCTAAACTGACGTCTTACTTCCTCAACCATTTCCATTGCTGCTTTTCCAACTGCATTCATAGCAAGTGCAGAAAATACAACTGGTATCATAGCACCTACAAATAGCATAGCTAATACAGGAGCTTTAAATATATTTATCCCGTCAATACCGGTAAACGTAACATATGCAGCAAATAAGGCTAAAGAGGTAAGAGCTGCAGAAGCTATAGCAAAACCTTTACCAGTAGCCGCAGTAGTATTACCTACAGAATCTAAAATATCTGTTCTTTCTCTTACAATTGGTTCTTGTTCGCTCATTTCTGCAATACCACCGGCGTTGTCAGATATTGGTCCAAATGCATCAATAGCTAATTGCATTGCCGTAGTTGCCATCATAGCAGAAGCAGCAAGTGCAACACCATAAAATCCTGCAAATGCATAAGATGCCCAAATAGCACCAGCAAATAATAAAACAGAAGAGAATGTAGAAATCATACCAGTAGCCAAACCAGCAATAATGTTAGTTCCTGCTCCAGTGCTTGATTGTTGAACTATTTTAAGAATTGGTTTTTTACCAAGACCCGTATAATACTCCGTGAATGAAGAAATAGCCGCACCCACAATAAGACCTACTACTGTAGCACCAAATACTCTTAAAGAAGAGATGTTTTTAGTTCCTTCTCCAAAGAAATTCATTTGCATCGTATCTGGTAACATCCAAGTTACCAATCCGTAACAAGCAACTAGTACAAGACCAATTGATGTCCAGTTTCCAATATTTAACGCTTTTTGAACTTGAGCTTCTTTTGCATCATTACTTGTTATTTTTACCAAGAATGTGCCGATTATAGAAATTATAATACCTGCACCTGCAATTGCCATAGGCAATAAAATTGGTCCTATTCCGCCAAAGGCATCAGAAAGGCTTCCACCCATATCTGTAATAACATAGTTGCCAAGAACCATTGCCGCAAGCACTGTAGCTACATAAGAGCCAAACAAATCGGCACCCATACCTGCTACGTCTCCAACATTGTCACCTACGTTATCTGCAATAGTCGCAGGGTTACGAGGGTCATCTTCTGGTATACCAGCTTCTACTTTTCCTACAAGGTCAGCTCCTACGTCAGCAGCTTTTGTATATATACCTCCACCAACTCTTGCAAATAATGCAATAGACTCAGCACCTAAAGAAAATCCTGCAAGGGTTTCAAGTACTACAGTCATATCTGCAGAGGAAGTCCATATACCACCCATAAAGGTGTTAAAGAATATTATAAATAATAAAGTAAGACCTAAAACAGCAAGACCAGCAACTCCAAGTCCCATTACTGTACCACCGCCAAAAGATACTTTAAGTGCGTTTGGTAAGCTTGTTTTAGCTGCTTGTGTTGTTCTTACATTTGTTTTAGTAGCTATTTTCATACCCATGTTACCTGCTAATGCAGAAAATACTGCACCTATTATAAAGGCTGGTATAATTAAGTAACTTGTAGTAGGTACAAAAAATGCAACTGCTGCCAAAACTAAAGAAGCACCAATTACAAAAAAGGTAAGTAATCTGTATTCCGCTTTTAAGAAAGCTAATGCACCTTCGTAGATGTGATCAGCAATTTCTTTCATTTTGCCGTCGCCCGCATCTTGCTTAAGAACCCAGTTTCTCTTGATTACCATATAGATAAGTCCAAGAACTGCCATTACTATCGGCATATAAATCATCATTTCTCCCATAAATTTTTAGCTATAAATTTTTGTTGGTTTAATTTAAAGGCTGCAAAAGTAAAATTTCTATTGATAAATGGGCTATTTTGATGTTGAATTTAGTAACCTGGTGTGTAGTAATAACTACTAAATCTCAACTTAACTGCGTCAGAAGGTGTTAAATTCCTGGGTTTTATAAGTGTTTAATGTTTAGATCTGTTTTAAAGTCAGTTGTTTTTAAGCGTTTTATGACTAAGAAGCGTAAAATTACAAAGTATATTGTATTCATTTAAACTACTTTTGTTAGCATCAATATTTTGCAAAGAAATTAACCTAATGCTTTGAAAATACTCACCTCAGACCAAATACGACAAGCAGATGCTTATACTATTAAGCACGAACCAATAACGTCTTTAGCCTTAATGGAAAGAGCGGCCTTACAATGCACTCGCTGGTTCTTGAAAAGATTTAGTAATGATGAAGTATTTACCATAGTTTGTGGCAATGGAAATAATGGGGGAGATGGCTTAGCAATTGCTCGTCAATTGGCAGATCAAGGAAGAAAGGTACAATGTGTAATCCTAAAACTATCTAAAAAAGGTTCGCCCGATTATGAAGCAAATAAAATAGCTATAGAAAAGGTAGGCATATCAACGTTAGAATTGAAAGAAGCTGCTGATATGGTCAAAATAATAAAAGCAGATGTTTTAGTAGACGCCATTTTTGGCACGGGGCTTAGCAGACCAATAGTAGGATTGGCTAAAGAAATAATTGAAGAATGCAATAAACACAATTGGACAAGAGTAGCCCTTGATATGCCAAGCGGCTTGTATGCTGATAGACCTAACGAAGTAGATAGCACCGTTTTTAAAGCGGATTATACGCTAAGTTTTGAATTACCCAAGTTAGCCTTTTTTTTGCCTGAAAATGCGGACTTTGTAGGAGAATGGCATTTGCTTTCTATTGGGCTTAGTTCGGAGTTTGTCGGTAATCAATTGTCAGATTATGAGTCAATTACACGAACTGCATTGCAGTTTTTTATTAAAAGAAGAGCTAAGTTTAGCCATAAAGGTAATTATGGCCATGCCACGCTGGTATGTGGCTCTTTCGGCAAAATGGGTGCGGCTGTTTTAGCAAGTAAAGCGTGTTTAAGAAGTGGCGTTGGTTTGCTAACAGTTATAATCCCGACGGCTGGCTACACTATTTTGCAACAATCTTTACCCGAAGCTATGGTAGAATGCTATGGCGATAAAGAATTAGAAGGAGAAATAATGCTTGACGAAAACATTGTTGGCATTGGCCCCGGAATTGGAAAAAGTTTTGTAACCAAAGAAACATTATTCCATATTTTACAGAATGCTAAGAATAAAATGGTGTTGGATGCCGATGCTTTAAACATACTTTCTGATAACAAAAATTGGTTGGTTTATATTCCTGACGGAAGCATACTAACACCACATCCCAAAGAGTTTAAACGTTTGGTGGGTAATTGGGAAAATGATTACCAGAAGCTTGAACTACTTAAAAATTTGGCACAAAAAACCAATTGTGTTATTGTGCTAAAAGGAGCATATACGGTCATATCTACTCCTGAAGGGAAAGTTTATTTTAACACTACAGGAAATGCGGGAATGGCAACAGGCGGAAGTGGCGATGTACTTACAGGTATAATTACAGCTCTACTAGCACAAGGTTATACATCTTTACAAGCAGCTCAATTGGGTGTTTATCTGCACGGATTAGCGGGAGATTTGGCTGCCAAAAAGTACGGAGAAGAAGCAATGATTGCCAGTGATATTGTAGAATATTTAGGGGAAGCTTTTTTAATTACACAAGAAAAGTAGATTACTTCCCTCTTCCTTGAAACATAATTAAAACAGTATAAATCAGTATTTTAAGATCTAGTTGAAGTGAAATATTTTCTAAATAAAGCAAGTCGTACTGCAAGCGTTCTACCATTTCATCTACGTTTTCGGCATAGCCATATTTAACTTGTCCCCAAGAAGTAATGCCGGGTTTTATTTTTTGTAATCTGCGATAGTGGGGAGCTTTTTTCACGATTTGATCGATAAAGAACTGACGTTCTGGTCTAGGTCCTACAATGCTCATATCGCCCACCATTACATTCCAAAATTGTGGAAATTCATCAATACGGGTTTTTCGTAGAAATTTACCCATTTTGGTAATTCGTGGATCTTCTTCTCTACTCAATTGTGGGCCTGCTGCTTCAGCATCCACCTTCATACTTCTAAACTTAATTATTTGAAACGGCTTGCCGTGTAAGCCAATTCTTTCTTGGGTAAAAAACACCGGACCTTTGGAGCCTAATTTTACCATCAATCCAATAATAATATAGAAAGGGATGCCAAAAAGAAGTATAAGTGCAGAAACTATTACATCGAAACTACGTTTGAAAAATTTTTGCCAAGGTGGCAAAACATCTGTTTCTATTTCTATTAAAACAGCTCCAAAAACATTGCCCATTTTTACCATACCCACAAGGTGTTGGTACATGTCGGGGAGTACTTTTAGAACGACATTTTCTCCCTCAAGTGAAGTAATAATTTGCGGAATATCAGATTTATGGTCTTCTTCTAAAGCAATGATTACCTCTTCAATTTCATTTTCCTCAATTACTTTAACAATGTCTGAAACGCCGCCTAATTCAGAAAGGTTAGTAAATTTGGGTAATTCTCCATTCACTCTAATAAACCCTTGAAAGAAGTTACCTTCACTTTGTTTGGCGGTGGTTAGTTCGTTAAAAAGGTTGTATGCTTTATCTCCGCCACCTACTAGCAAGGTTTTAAAACCAATTAGTCTGTTTTGTATTTTATGAGCAACACGTGTAGAAAGTACAAGTCTAAAACTTGCCGTTAAAATAAAATGTAGGAGAAAAAGAGCTAGTATTTCTTGATAATACGTTTTATATCCACCTACTTCATCATCAATAAGTAAGGTAAAGAACAAAACTAAAACGCCTAAAATAGAAACGGTAAATACTTGTATCAATTCACGCAAACGGGATTTGCGATAAACACTGCGGTACATCCCAAATAAGGTGTAACCTACAATCCAAAACAAAGGAATAATCAACATGCCAAAGTAGAGCTTGCTGTCATTCCACACATATTGTAAATAGTAGTTGTTAAAAATACCATCAACATACCATTTTCTAAAAATAAAGAACGCTCCCCAAGCTATTGCAGCAGCTAAAAAATCTAGCAACGCATACTTAATTGTTAGCCAGTTTTTATTCAAAAGTGGATTAGCTTAATGTTATCAAAAAATATTTCAGGAACTACCGTGGCATTATTCGACTGTGCGTTAAACACCATCCTAAACTCAGCACCTGCATATTGCGGGCTGTTTACATCTTCTTTTAAACTTACATATGCTTTTTTCCAAACTCCGTTGGTAGGAAACAAACGAACTATAGAAACACCTGTTACGAAACTACTTGTTATGGGGTAGAAACCTGCTGATAACTCTACGTCTGTTTTGTAATTAAATTCTAAATATATTTCTTGCCCACTTCGTGGTAAAGCAAATAATTGAATGGAACTATTTTCGAAAAACTGAAGACCAGTGTCCATTTGTATTTTGCCACTGTATTTATTTTTTATGGCGTCAAAACCATATACTTCAAACGGATCGTTAGTAATATACATACTATCAATGGTGGTAAAAGAACCGCTGCCCTCTAGCGAAATTCGTTGGTCTTCAAAATCTTCTAACCACGGAAAAGTACAGATACTTCGGTATTTTACAACAGGATTTAATGTGTCAATTTTCCCTGGTCCAAAATCAACCTTTTGCTCAAACTGTTCGTAAAATGGATAGGTTACTCGCTCGGTTGATAGCCCGTTTTTCTTAATTCCAGCAAGAATAAGTACATCGTTTTTTCCCGTTTCAAGAATAGGAATACGACTTGGCAGCTCAAATACACCAATAAATTTTCCATTTACATAAACCCAAGCGTCTACTATTTCGCTAGCATTGGATCCTTGGGTGCCGTTTGAGTTAGTGCTTACTGTTATTGACGGAATGTATAAATAGCCTGGTATAGGTTCTTCTTTATCACATCCCCAAAAAAATAAAAGAGAAAAAGCTAAGGCTACTGGCCAAAGCAAGGTTATTAAGCGTTCGTTGTAAAATTGCGTTCTAATTGCTGTTGAATTTTTTCGGAAACCGATTTCAGCTGCAAATATTGCATAATACCTGCACTTGGCTCTATTTTTTTTGTGATGGCAGTGTAAAATGATTCAATTTCCTTATCGAGCATAGCCAAATACCCATCCGAATCCTTTGCCTGATTGTAGGTTGTTTTAATACCCCAGTGCTCTTCAGATTCTTGCTCTTTATTGGCGTTATTTTGTACTTTAAGTACTTGGTTTACAAAGTCTACTGAGCAGTAGGTGTTGTTTTGAAAGAACTTAGTTTCGTGCTTTTCTTTGTCTGCAATTTTACTAGCAGAAAGGTTGGCAACACAACCATTATAAAACTCAATACGCGTGTTAACAACATCTGGATCTTTATAATAAACTCCTACAGCAGTAGAGTAGATAGATTTTACTTCGGAGTTCGCAAGTTTTAGGCAAACATCAATGTCATGAAGCATTAAATCGTCTATTACGCTTAGGTGTGTTGACTTTTTATTGAATTTTACAGAACGAGAACTTTCAATAATACGGGGCGTAATATTATATTTTTCTAAATCGTTGTAAAAATTGTAAAAACGTTGTTTTAATCCTATTTGAATTTTACATCTTGCTTCATAAGCTAGCATTTCTAAATGTTTTAATTCGCGGTTTGAACTCAAACTCGGTGTTTCTATATATAGGTCTTTTCCGTTTTTAATTATGGTACTAAGTGTGTCAAAATCTGAATGAAGCACATCTAAAACAACTACAGTATCTAGAGCACATAAAAATTCTGTAAAACTAGAAAATAGGGGCATACCGGTAATAGGGTATGCATCATATGCTCCTATAAATTCTATTTTTTCATTTCTGACAAACGTGTGAAACACTTTTTCAGAAAAATTTCCGGTGCCTAATATTCCTATCTTCAAACCTTAAATTATGAGATCACGAAATACGGTCTTTATTTAGTTTTAGTAAAAACATACATATTTGTGGCGTATTAAAAACTAAACACTTGCTGCAAGACTCCTACAAACTACAAGGTAAACGTAAACTGCTAATTGAAGAATTAAAAAAAATGGGAATTTCATCGCCCAAAGTTTTGTCTGCTTTACAAAAGGTGCCACGCCATTTCTTTTTTCCTGAAGATTTTGCAGAGAAGGCATACGAGAATATTGCATTTCCTATTGGCGGAGGTCAAACAATATCACAACCATTTACGGTAGCTTTTCAAACGCAACTACTTGATATTGAGCCAGGAGATAAAGTTTTAGAAGTTGGAACAGGCTCTGGTTACCAAGCAGCTATACTAAAAGTACTAGGTGCAGACGTTTATACCATAGAAACCATAAAAGAACTGCATGTTGAAGCGAAATTACTTTTTACAAAACTTGGCCTAAACATTGTAACTATTTTAGGGGATGGTTCTTTAGGATTATCAGAAGAAGCACCGTTTGACAAAGTAATAATTACTGCTGCTGCACCTAAACTTACGAAAGCACTCACCGAACAATTAAAGCTGAATGGAAAATTGGTTGCCCCTGTGGGTGACTTAGATGTCCAAAAAATGATACTAGTACAACGTGTTGGTGATAATGAATACACAAAAACAAGCCACGGCAACTTTAATTTTGTTCCACTTACAGGAACCTATGGTTGGTCTATTTAAACGATTTGCATTTTTATTTTTACTTATAAATATTCTCTTTTTAACTGAAGTTAAAGGTGAATATTTAAAAATTCAAGCTCAAAAAGGAGATGGAATTACTGTATTGCTAAATAGATACAATGTTGCGGGCTTTCCTTGTAGTGTTGATACTTTTCTTATACTCAATAGCTTAAAAAGAACAGATCATTTGCAGTTGGCACGAACATATCGATTGCCAATTTACGTGTATGATTATAATGATGTTAGCATAAGAACCACCATAAATAACAACAACTACGATCGAGCCGTTTTTATACAAAAATACAACGAAGAAATGTTAAACTCAGGACTTCGAGATTTTGATTATAGAAGCGACAAACAGCTTTGGGTGCCGGTACATGCTTTATTCTGTTTGGATGATGGAGCTATAAAAAAGGAACTAATTATAGAGAACCCCAAAGGTGTAGAAGTAGAACTTTCTACACACAAAGAAAAAACGGAACAAGAAACTACAAGAGCTTTGCGTACGGAGATCTTTCCTATTTTTGGTGAAAATTATGAAAAAACGCCCATTTATACCGAAAAGTTAAAAGGACAGATTTATTATTTAATTAGTGGACACGGTGGGCCCGACCCCGGTGCTATCGGTTATAAAGACGGTCATATGCTTTGTGAAGACGAATATGCGTACGATGTAACGTTGCGTTTTGCTCGTAACTTATTGCAACACGGAGCAACGGTATATGTAATAACCCGAGACGAAGATGGCATACGAGATGATGAGTTTTTAAAAAGTGACCATGACGAAACAGCCTGGTTTAATCAAACTATGCCGATAAATCAAGCAAGAAGATTAAAGCAACGGACTTCTAAAATAAACGAACTCTATGAAAAACACCAAAAAGAAGGTGCCACCATACAACGTGTAATAGAAATACACATAGACAGTAGGTACGAGGAGCAAAAGGTAGATATTTTCTTCTACTATTATCCTGGCAGTCAAACGGGTAAAGACTTAGCCATTGAAATGTACAGTACCGTAAAGGCTAAGTACGACGAGCACCAAACCAACCGTGGATACAGAGGAGTAGTAAGAAGCCGAGATTTGCACACGCTTAGAGAATGCAAACCGCCAGTAGTGTATGTAGAACTTGGAAATATTACCAATGAATTTGACCAAAAACGCTTACTAATAGTAAATAATCGTCAAGCTATTGCAAATTGGTTTACCTTAGGTATTTTAAGTAAAAACGGGGAGTAATAGCAGATCAAACTAGCTTAGTTACGTTTTTTAAGCTGCTTTTTTATGCGATTGAAAGCTTGCAGTAGCTTTTCTGAAGTATAATTTTACATTCGTAGCTTTGCACAGCAATATTTTGTTTAAAAAAGTCGAATAATAAACATGTGGTATATGCTACTTAATTAATGAGGTCAATAACTACTACATCATATCTATATGTTCTTAGGCTTGTGTTTTTTTGCGTAATGCTTCTTTTAAGCAAGTTTGGGTCTAGCCAAACGGCTGCATTTGACGACCATATTACAAAATATATGGAGTTTAAAAAAGCCAATGATTCTCTAGCATTATTTCATTTGGAGCAAGCAAGACTAAGTCTTTCCGCAGATTATGAAAAAGGCTATAAGCCTGGCATAATGTTTTATAATTTGGGTTATGTAGACTATGGCAAAGGTGATTTTAAAGGTGCTCTCGAAAATTTCTTTGCTGCCGAACGAAACTTTTTAGTATCAGGAGATTCTTGCGAATTGAAAAATGCTCTTTTTAATATAGCTGGGGTTACATCTACTTTAGGCAACAATGTTGCGGCCATAAAGTATTATACCAAATACAATGAGATCAAAAATTGCGAGAATAATGGGACTTCAAAACTGCTGTTTTACTATGATATGGGTTTGCTTTTTAGTGCAATTGGTCAGCATTCTGACGCTTTGGCTCAATATGAGCTAGCATTAAAACAAGAAAGTAAAATTGAAAGTGACGAATTAAACAGATTGCTAGTGGAGCTAGCTATAAATTTTGAGCAATATAGTTTAGGCAATATTAGAGCGGCAATTGATGGTAATAGAAATATTTTAAATGATTCTACTATAACAAAATACCCAGAAGATGCCCTTTATTATGGGTTCAGTGAGTTGGGCACTTTCTATTTAGAATTGGATGAACTTGATTCTGCAGACTATTTTTACAGCAAGGCACAAGCCATACCCAAAACAATTTACCAGCAAGATTATAAGCTAATGGATCTTATAAACTTTGCCAATTTAAAAATAAAAAAAGGCGAATTAGATAAGGCTTTAGCTATTGCCAACGAAGCACTAAGTTTAGCAACAGAAATTGGACACGAAGAGCGAAAAAGGAAAGCCTACTCTTCTATTATAACCATTTATGAAAAAAAAGGGGATTGGGAGTTAGCCTATCAAAACTCTCAAATTTTACGATCTTTAGAAGACTCTTTAGAAATAGAAAAAACTAAATTTACCTATCTTATAAATGAGATTGAGCTGCAAAGCACTAATCTTGTTAACTTAGAAAAAAAGATAAAAATAGGTAAATTAAAAGTTAGCCAGCGAAACTTGGCACTAATTTTTTGTGCATTTCTCATTTTACTAGGATTATATTTATTATATGCATTAAAACGGGCAAATGGAAAGCACGTTCTATTAAATAAAAAGCTGGAAGCCTCCAATATGAATAGAGGTAAAATAATTGCTACCTTAACACATGATATTCGATCTCCGCTTGGAGATGTAGAAAACATACTAGACTTGATGAAGATGGATGTTCTATCAATAGATGATAAGAGTACCATAATTAACACCCTTAGAGAAAAAATAGCCGGATTACGCTCTAATGTAGATGAAATTTTAAATTGGTCTATAAATCAATTAAAAGGGGGTACTACAAATAAAGCAATTACCCCAGTTTGGGCAAGTATCGAAAAAGCATTGAGTTATGTAAAAACTAGTTCAGAATTAAAAAATATTCGAATAAGCACCGGAGAAGTAGATAGAAATCTTCTACTAAATGTAGATCCAACTCATGCAGAGGTAATAATTAGAAATATGTTAAGTAATGCGGTTAAATTTAGTAATCCGACATCTGACATAAATATTTTTACTACTGATTTGGATACGGATGTTGCAATTGGCATACAAGATTTCGGCAAAGGAATTAATGAAAACAACATAAAAAAAGTACTGGGTACAGAAGTTTATAAATCCGAAGAAATCACTACAGGTAAAGGAATTGGACTAAGATTAGTAAAAGAATATTTAAATCTGAATAATGGCAGAATTGAACTTGTTTCTAAAGTAAACGAGGGTTCTACATTTACAATTTATCTGCCGAAAGCAGATAAATAGATAGTTCTCTTTTAGCTTGCTTTTGAACACAATCTACTTGTAGTAAGTTACGACTAAGTATTTCTATTTACGGATAGTTTAAAATGTACTCTCCTGTTTTCCAAGCATCAACTCTAAATGGAATTTTTATTAGCCGATCCTTCACGTCATAAGCATATCCATTGGGATATTGTGCATTATAAATAGTGTCAAGCTTATCAAATCTTAAATAGAAGGTGTCGCTTACGTTTCCAACCACATCAAAAATAATAGATCCAGTTGGGAGATTATCTTTTGAAAATACCATGGAGGTGTCTGATTTGCCGTTATAAATGTAGCCTTTAGTGGCATTTTCGGGCATTTTAATGTTACCAATTTTTACTTCTAGTTTCGCCTTAGGGTAAAGTACAAAATTTTCCCTTATGCCACAGTCGGTTTGCCGAATGCCATTAGATTCCGTCTTTTTTACTTCCCAAAAAAGTGACGAATTGTAGTTGCAAAAAACATCTAAGTTAGCGAAAGGTCCCGTTTCTTTTTGACTAAAATTATAATTACCGTTGGAGTTTGTATAAGCCTCTTGCAATAAAGTAGAATTAGTGGATGGAGGATAGCCCCCCGTAATTTCATTTTCTACCAATTGAATTTTTACCCCCTCTGCTGGTTCGCTAGTTCCGACCAATAGAACGGTGCCTTCAATCTTGCCAAAAGCTACACCAGACTCGCAGTTATCGCGGCACGCTGTAAGTATTATCATGCTTGCTACCAATAAATAAAATGTTTGTTTTGTATTCATAAGGTGAATTATTTAAAGTTCACTTCAAAGATTGTTAAATACAAGGTCACCATAAAATTAAAAAATTACTACTACCTAATGTGCAGCTAGGGTTCTTGTATTAATGTAATTCAATAATTTAATTAGAATCAAAATTGTATAAATTATGGCCTTTTACAAATTTGAAATATCGATATAACATACAAAAAATCAATAAAAGAGATGTTTGTGATAAAATTGAATTCTCTTAATCCAACTTCAACACCGCCATAAATGCACTTTGGGGTATTTCTACGTTACCTACCAAACGCATACGTTTCTTTCCTTTTTTCTGTTTTTCTAACAGTTTACGTTTACGCGAAATATCACCCCCATAGCATTTGGCTGTTACGTCTTTTCGCATTGCACGAATATTTTCTCTAGAGATAACCTTGGCTCCAATAGCCGCTTGTATAGGAATTTCGAATTGGTGACGCGGAATAAGGTCTTTTAATTTTTCGCAAATCTTTTTACCGTATTCATAAGCCTTATCTCTATGTATAACAGCGGATAGTGCATCCACTACTTTGGCATTTAGTAGAATATCTAATTTTACCAAGGTAGATTCTCTATAACCAATGGGATGATAATCGAAACTGGCGTAGCCTCTGGAAACACTTTTAAGTTTATCGTAAAAATCGAATACAACTTCAGCCATTGGCATTTCAAACGTAAGCTCTACTCTGTTACTCGTTAAGTAGGTTTGGTTTTTTAGTATACCACGTTTGTCTATACACAAGGTCATAATAGCACCCACATATTCGCCGGCCGTAATTACCTGAGCATTAATGTAAGGCTCTTCCACCTTTTCTAAATAATTGGGTTCGGGCAAATCTGTTGGATTGTTTACTATAATCATATCCTCACCCGCTTTTTTAAGATAGGCGTGGTAACTTACGTTGGGCACTGTAGTTATTACCGTCATACCAAACTCACGTTCTAATCGCTCTTGAATAATTTCCATGTGGAGCATTCCTAAGAATCCACAACGGAAACCAAAGCCAAGTGCAGCGGAACTTTCGGGTTCGAAAACCAAACTAGCGTCGTTTAGCTGCAGCTTGCCCATTGAGTCTCTAAGCTCTTCAAAATCTTCGGTATCTACAGGGTAAATACCTGCAAAAACCATTGGTTTTACGTCTTCAAATCCTTGTATTGCTGTGGCTGTTGGGTTTTTAAGT
>Ga0102812_10001953_pt1 | contig 14043 bp, 8 predicted proteins | sample ColrivemetaGS713_FD_79334 | JGI IMG/M metagenome (GOLD analysis project Ga0102812, IMG submission 79334) | Estuarine microbial communities from the Columbia River estuary - Flood tide ETM metaG S.713 | ecosystem: Environmental > Aquatic > Marine > Intertidal zone > Estuary | place: USA: Columbia... | reverse complement strand
GTCATCACCGGTGTTCTTGCGCAGCTCGATGAACTCTTCGATGTCCATGTGCCAGGTTTCCAGATAGGCACACACGGCGCCTTTGCGCTTGCCGCCCTGGTTAACTGCTACAGCGGTGTCGTTGACCACTTTAAGGAAGGGCACGACACCCTGGGATTTGCCGTTGGTGCCCTTGATGTAGGCGCCGAGTGCGCGCACCGGGGTCCAGTCGTTGCCCAGACCGCCGGCAAACTTGGAGAGCATGGCGTTGTCGTGGATGGCGCCGTAGATGCCCGACAGGTCGTCCGGCACGGTGGTCAGGTAGCACGACGACAGCTGCGGACGCAGGGTGCCGGCGTTGAACAGGGTAGGGGTGGAAGCCATGTAGTCGAAGGACGACAACAGGTTGTAGAACTCGATGGCGCGGGCTTCTTTGTCCTGCTCTTCAATTGCCAGACCCATGGCCACGCGCATGAAGAAGATTGGTGGCAGTTCGATGCGCACGTCGTCTTTGTGGATGAAGTAGCGGTCGTACAGGGTCTGCAGGCCGAGGTAGGTGAACTGCTGGTCGCGCTCGTGGTTCAGCGCCTGACCGAGCCTGTCCAGATCGAAGGTGCCCAGCACCGGGTTGAGCAGTTCGAACTCGATACCCTTGGCGATGTAGGCCGGCAGCGCCTTGGCATACAGATCAACCATTTCGTGGTGCGTGGCACTTTCGGCGATGCCGAGGGCGCCCAGACCTTCAGCGCGAATAGTGTCCATCAGCAGGCGGGCGGTGACGTAGGAGTAGTTCGGCTCGCGCTCGACCAGGGTGCGTGCGGTCATTACCAGAGCGGTGGTCACATCATTGGGCGACACGCCGTCGTAGAGATTCTTCAGGGTTTCGCGCTGGATCAGTGCACCATCGACTTCGGCCAGATCGGCGCAGGCTTCGCTGATGATGGTGTCCAGACGACCCATGTCCAGCGGTGCCAGGCTGCCATCGGCCAGCTTGATGCGGATAGTCGGGTGCGGCTGTGCGGGCATGCTGCTGTTGCGCTGGGCGCGTGCCTGACTGCGTGATTCGCGGTAGATCACATAGTCACGGGCAACCTTCTGCTCGCCGGAACGCATCAGCGCCAGCTCGACCTGGTCCTGGATTTCCTCGATGTGGATGGTGCCACCCGATGGCATGCGGCGCTTGAAGGTGGCGCTGACCTGTTCGGTCAGACGCGCCACGGTTTCATGGATGCGTGACGAGGCAGCGGCGGTGCCGCCTTCCACGGCGAGAAACGCCTTGGTGATAGCGACGGTGATTTTGTCATCGGTGTAGGCGACAACGGTGCCGTTGCGCTTGATCACGCGCAGTTGCCCCGGCGCAGTAGTCGCCAGTTCCCTGGACGCATCAGCGTCAGATTGCTGCAGGTTAGCCTGGGGGTTCTCGCGAGTGGTTTCGGTCAGCATGGAGGTCTCCGCGTGTTTCTAATTATTGGTATCAACTGGTTCGGCTTGCAGGTGCAGCGGGTTGCAGCAGGGTTGGGAGGTCCCGGAGGGCCTCTGCACAACCCGAAAGGGGCGGTTGTTGCCGGATCATCACCACTACAGCTAGTGGCTGGTATTCATTGTTCATACCACTGCCCCGATGCTGAAGGGCACTAGCTGTATCTGGCGTTTGTCGTTTGCCGCCAAGGCCTTGCGGGTATTGCGCAGGGCGTTCGCGATGCACTGAAAATACCCGTATGAGGCTAGATGTTGCTGGTGATTGCTATTTGGTTAAAACCCAACATATAGGGCTTTTTGCTGATATGGATACAAGATAATGCGCTATTGGCACTACTGCAAGGCGAGATTTGCTGAATAACCTGTGGATAACTTGTGGGTGACTGATACGTCCGGAATGGTCACTCGCGCAAGGCCTGAAAGTCATGGGGTTCAAACGATTCGGGACCGCTGTGCAGGGTGTTTCGAGTGCGTCGGAGGAAGTTGGCAGGTTCGCGGAAAAACACTACATATAGTGTTTTGCTTGAGTGCAGGTGCGGGCTATGACGAACTTGTCTAAAGGTCCCGGGTGCTAGCGCAAATGCTCACCGGGGTCAGGCTATGTCTTGAGTAATGGCGGGCTGTCGCGTTGCGCCGAGGCTGCCCTAGGGTACCGGATTGGCAACGCTGACCAGACTCAGCAGGTGGCTACCCATGGCGGCATGCTGGCCGCTGAGCAGGCTGTCTCTGGGCCACTCCGGGCTGAGATCGCGCAACAGGCGCATTTGCAGACGGCCATCGGCATGGCATTCGAGCAGTTCGGCATCCTGAAAATAGAAGCGCTGGCCGACCAGCGGGTAGAGCGCCTTGAACAGGCTTTCCTTGCTGCAGAAGGTCAGGCTGACCAGCCAGGCGCGTTCTGATTCGGGCAGGCAGGCCAGACGTTTCAATTCATCGGGGCAGAGAATCTGCGCCGCCAGGCGTTGCGCGCGGGTGGCGCTCATCAGCACTTCGGCGTCCAGGCCGATGCCTAGAAACTTTTGCTGCGAGGCAACCACGGCTGCGGCCAGCCCTTTGCTGTGGGTGATCGAGCCGCAGAGCCCGGCCGGCCATAAAGGGGCGCCTTCACTGTCCTGGCCGGGTAGTTCGGCCCGGCCATTATGGCTCTGCAGGGCGCTACGGGCACACAGGCGTCCGGCCAGAAATTCTGTCTGGCGTTTGGTTACGGCGCGCTGGATGTTTGCCGGTGCCGGGATAGAGGCCCGCACAAAGTCCCGGGGAGTCAGCTCCTGCGGATCGAAGCTGCAGCTGTACAGCGACAGCGCTGGCTGAACCTGGGCGAATGGCCATGCCGGCACCGGGGCCGTGCAGCAGGCGGGTAACTGGCTTGATGGTGGCATCAGTTTTCCTGCGCGCGGTAGGCACCGGGAGTCAGTCCGGTCCATTTCTTGAACGCCCGGTGAAATGCCGAGGGCTCGGAAAATCCAAGCTGCTCGGCGATGTCCTGAATCGGCAGATCATTGCGGCCCAGATGGTAGATCGCCAGGTCATGGCGTAACTGGTCCTTGAGTTCCTGAAAGCTGGAACCGGCTTCGCGCAGATGCCGGCGCAGGGTTTGCGGGCTGGTGTTGAGCTGTCGCGCCACACCGTCAAGATCCGGCCAGTTGCTGCAGTCGCGACCGAGCAGGCGGCGAATCTGGCTGGGCAGGTTGTCACCGCCGTCCGGTCGCGCCAGCAGGTCGGCGGGGGAGTGCTGGAGAAACTGGCGCAGGGTGCGTTCGTCCTGCAACAGGGGCATGTCCAGGTAGCGGGCATGAAACAGCAGGCTGGTTTGCCCGGCGCTGAAACGCCGCGCACAGGGGAACATCAGGTCGTAATCGGCAATGTGTGCCGGCTGCGCATAGGTGAAAGTGGTTTCTTCCAGACGGATGCGCTGGCCGATCAGCCAGCTGGCCAGCCGATGCCAGATCACCAGCAGGCTCTCGGCGAGAAAGTGGTCCGGGTCCCACAACTGCGAGTTGTCCACACTCAGTCGGGCCCAGTCGCCCTCGCGCTGCAGCTGCAGGCCAGGTGCCAGCGGGAACAGGCTGTAGAACAGCACGCCACGGCGCAAGGCCTTGTCCAGGGTGCGGCAATGGATGGCGGCATGGCACATCATGGCGAAGGTGCCGGGCTTGCTCTGTACCGGGCCGAAGCCCATGTACTCGTCGCCCAGAGCCTCCCACAGCAGGCGGATCAAGCGGGCGAACTGCTCCGGATCGATGCGTGCCCGCGGCTGCTCCAGCAGCGCCGGCTGAATCCCGGCAGCACGCAGGATGGCGGTGCAGTCATGCCCGCGACGTTGTGCTCCGCGCAGGGAGGCACGGACAAAATGGCTGGGGACGCTGCGTTCGCGCATGAACAGATTCCGCTATCTTCAGGTTTGCGATGTTAGCTTGAAATGGCTGCTGGCGGGATGCGGCGCATATTGCCGCAGGCTCAAGAGGTAGGGCGGCCTCGTCGCACAGCGACAGCCCGCCGCTGAGTCAGCGAAGCGAAACCGGCCTACCGCCTGTGGCGAGTAGGCCCTACGCCAAGTGTTGAGCCGGGTGGGCTCGCAGGGTGACATTCACGGTAATTGCACCTGGCGAAAGCTAGCGCGGATACAGCGGCGGCAGCGGGCTGGTTTCGGCCGGGGTGGCGGCCGTAGCTGCAGGCATATTGCGGATCGCCTGCCATAGATCCTTGCCATCCCAGCTGGCTTCGTTGGCGCCATAGAGCGCGCCGTTGAGGGCATCCAGCGCTTCAGTCAGCGGGGCGAAACGCTCGCCCATTTCGGCCAGGGTTTCCGGTTGCTGGCGCGCCCAGGCATCAAGCGTCTGCCGGCTGAGCTGGGCGTCGTTGGCCTGACAGGCGCGCTTGAGTTCATCGAGCAGGGTCCGCGGGCTGGGTCCGGTCTGCACGGTGGTGACGACTGCCGGTTGTTTGCGCGCCCACCACCACAGGCTGAAGCCGATCGCAGTGGTCAGTGCCAGGAGCAGTGTTGCCAGTTGCCACGGCCATAGCGATTGCTGGTTGCTGATCACGATCGGTGCGGGTTCGGCAGAAGCCGGTAGTGCCGGCGTCAGGTTGGGGTTCTCCATGATCTGCAGGCTACGACCCGGCACGCTGCTGCGGGCCAGACGGTCCTCTTTGGTATTCCACCAGACCACCTCTATTGGCGGCAGTTGCAGTTCGCCGCTGCGCGTGGGGACCAATGCCTGGGTTTCTTCACGGCTGCCGATGACGCCGTTGGCACTGGTCTGGTTGGCCAGCTTGGGTTGCTCGGGGTAACTGCGTATGCCGTCGGGCAGCGCTCCGTCGAGCGGCGGCAACTGGGCAGCCGACAGGCCATCAACCTTCATCAGCAGATTACGCGTGGCCGACTGGCCAACCTCCAGATTTTCCGGCTCGGGGCTCCAGGCCTCGTTCAGGCTCAAGGCGCGTGCCGGCAGCCAGGGGGCATCTGCGGGGTAACTCTCGGGCTTGGGTTTGACCTGCAACGGAATGCTGGTGGATTTGAGGCGTACCGGCTTGCCGAGCGGGACGAAGCTGGAGCTGGAGGAGCGGTCTGCCAGCGTGGCGCTGAACAGCTGTGAGGGTATGTTCAGCGTGCCACTCTTTTGCGGAAAGATCGCGTAACTCAATTCGATCACACCATGCCGTACACCGTTGATGTTTTTTTCATAATTGCGTGGCGCGCCAAGTTGCTCGACCCGCGCATCGTCCATTTTCAGCGGGGTCAGACTACTGTCGCTGTACAGCGATACCGAGTGATAGATACGCAGGGTGAGTACCACCTGCTGCTGCACATAGACGCTGTCATGGTCGAGGCTGGCGTCAATGAAGATCGGTGCATCGGAGGTTTTGCCGTTGCCATTGCTCTGGCTGATCTGCAGCTTTATCGGCTGGCTGTGCTGGTCGCCCAGTTGTAGCGGCGGAATCACAAGGTTACCTGTGCGTTTTGGTAGCAGGGTTACGTTCCAGGTGGTAATGGCGCTGGTTTTGCCGTTGATGTTGCTCAGCTGATTCATCTGCCGACTACCGAGAACCTCGAAGTCCTCTTCAAGCGGAGCCAGGTCCGGCTTGCTGAACAGCGTCGCGTCGTCCGACTCCAGCCGCAGTTCCAGGGTTTCACCTTCGCTCAGGTGGTTGCGATCCACCGTGGCGGTAAAACTGGCGGCGCTGGCCTGCGCCGTCAGCAGAACAAGGAGCAGGGTGCAGAGGTGACGAATCATGGCAAATTTTCCTGGCGCCGTTGCTGTTCATACCAGAACTTGCGGCGCAGCAGTTCAGAGGGATCATCGGGGATCTGGCGCAGCCATTGTTCAAGGGCCTGACGGCTCTCCTGATCCAGCTGTTCGACGCTTTCGCCAGCCTGGCTAGCCGGACTGTCGTTCTGGCCATCGGCGGCTTGCGCCTGTTGCGCGGTATCCGGGGCTTTATCCCGGGGTTTGGCGGTGTTGTTGCTGCTGAGGGGTTCGTCAGCCGCATTGTTGCTGCTCTGCTTGGCGGCTTGGGCAGGGTTGCTGGTTTTATCCTGCGCGGACTGGCTGGCTTCTGCAGTGTCCTGGGCGGGTTGTCCGTCGGCGGGCTGCTCTGCGGGGTTGCCCGCCTTCGCACTGTCTGGCTGGTCAGCGGCACTGGAGGGTTCGCCAGACGAGTCTTGCCCGGTCTGCTGGTCTTGCGCGCCCTGGCCTTGTTGCGGGTTTGACTGTTGACCCGCTGAGCCGGCAGACGGTTGAGCATCCTCTTTGCCTTGCTGGCCGTCAGATAGCTGTTCCTGTTCTGACTGCTGCTCCTGCTCTTTCTGCTGACGCAGCAGGTCTTCGATCAGAGCCTTGTTCTGCAGTGCCTCGGGCATTTCGGGTTGGCGCTCGAGGGCGGTTTCGTAGGCATCTAGTGCGGCCTCGAGGTCGCCGTTCTTGGCCAGTGCATTGCCACGATTGAAGTGATCGGCGGGGCGGTCGCCATGGTTGAAGCTGCTGGCAGCATCGGCATAGTTTCCGGCCTGGTATTGCGCGATACCTTGCCACTGCGGGTTGGCAAAATGTTCCGCCGCTGCTGCCGGCTGGTCCTGTCCTAATAGCCGCGCGCCTTGCTGGTCTGGTGTCAGCCAGAGGTCCATGAACTCGAAGGCGTACACCGGGCGCGGCATGGCCAGCAGCAGTGGCAGCAGGCAGAACAACCAGCCGCGCCTGCTGGCGCAAGCGGCCAGCAACAATAACGGCAGCAACAGCCAATGACCGGCATCGGCCCAAAGTTCCAGCCGCGTAGGCTCGGTGGCTTGCCGGGTGCTTTGCGCCTGATCCAGCAGTTGCAGGCGATCCAGATCCAGATTGTCCAGGCGGCTGCGGCTGTAATTTCCGCCGGTGTGGCTGGCCAGCCTTTGCAGGCTGGCTTCGTCCAGTCGCGGCAGCACAATGTTGCCGCTGGCATCCTTGACGAAGCTGCCGTCGGCCTGGGTGATCGGTGCGCCTTCGGCGGTGCCAACGCCGAGGATATCCACGGCCTTGCCGCTTTTATCCAGCAACTGACGAATCGCCGTCTGTTCATGGCTGTCGAGTCGGGCGGTGATCAGCAGGATGCGGCCCTTGCCGTTGGCGCCTTGCTGTAACAGTTGCAGGGCTTTCTCCACGCCCAGATCGGCGCGTCTGCCGGGTACCGGCATGATCGAAGGCTTCAGCGATTCGAGCAGGTTGCGCGAGGTCAGCAGGTCATCCGAAAGCGGCACCAGACTGTGGGCACTTCCGGCATACACGACGATGGCGGTTTGTGCGTCGGCGCGGGTCTGCAACAGGTCGAGCAGTTTGCGTCGGGCCTGCTCAAGACGGCTGGGCGGGGTGTCGGCAGCGAGCATTTCGGCACTCAGGTCGAGTACCACCACCAGCGGATCGGCACGCTTCACCGGATTGTTTTCGATCTGTTGCCAGCTCGGGCCGAGCAGAGCCAGCATGGCCAGCAGCCAGCCAAGACTAAGCGCCATCCAGGGCAGACGGGTGCGGCGTTGTTCGCCACCGATCAACAGGGCGCTGTGGAAGGCCGGCGGGATCAGTGCCTGCCAGTGACCACTGCGCTGCGGGCGGTGCCAGAGTTTCCAGGCGAGCCAGATCAGCAGCGGCAGCAACAGCAGCCAGCCAAGACGCAGCCAGTGGGGCCAGAGCGCGCTCATGGCTGCCCCCGGAACAGTGCGCGGGCCTTGCCGCGGGCATTCGCCCAGCGCTGTGGCCACATTTCACGTGTCACCAGCAGCAGGCTCAGCAGCATTGCAGTGCCCAGTGGCCAGGGAAACAGCGGTTGGGCCGGGCGCGCCTGGGTCGGTTGCTGGGCGACCGGTTCCAGCTGGTCGAGTACCTGACTTATTTCGGCCAGTTCACCGGCATCGCGGGCACGGAAATACTGGCCGCCGGTAAGCCGGGCAATCTCCTGCAGTTGCGGCTCATCGAGATCCAGACCCGGGTTCATGCCAAGCAGACCGGCAATGCCGCTGGCTTTCGGGTCAGCGCCGATGCCGATGGTGTAGACCTTCACGCCTTCTTCGGCAGCCAGACGGGCGGCGGTCAGCGGTTCGATCTGCCCTGCGGTGTTGGCGCCGTCGGTCACCAGTACCAGTACCCGGCTCTGTGCTGGCCGTTCGCGCAGGCGTTTGACCGCCAGGCCGATGGCGTCACCGATGGCGGTATTTTTACCGGCGATACCGATCAGCGCTTCATCCAGCCAGGTATTGACGGTTTGCCGGTCGAAGGTCAGCGGGGCCTGCAAATAGGCATTGGTACCAAACAGAATCAGTCCGATGCGGTCACCGGTACGGCCGTTGATGAATTCGCCAAGCAGCCCCTTGACCAGATCCAGGCGGCTGACCTCCTGACCCTGCCATTGCATGTCGGTGTAATCCATCGAGCCGGAGACATCCACAGCGAGCATCAGATCACGCCCGCTGGTGGTTACCGGCAACGGCTCACCGACCCATTCCGGGCGTGCTGCAGCCAGCAACAGTAGCAGCCAGAGCAGGCCGATCGGCCAGTGCTGGCGCATGTCCGGGAAGGTCTTGCGCGCGCGGCGACCAGTAAGGGCTTCGAGATCGGCAAGAAAGGTCACGTGCAACGCGGCTTCACCACTGTCGGCCGGCGGCAACAGCCGGCGCATCAGCCAGGGCAGTGGCGTGAGCAGGAAGATCCACGGCCAGGCGAACTCAAACATGTTTGCGGATCCAGATGTCTACGGACTTGTGCAGGCCTTCGATGGCGCTGCTGTCCAGGCTGCACTGCGGCCGGTAACCACCGTCGACCAGCACCATCCAGCGCGTCAGTCCGGCTGCCGGGCAACGGCTGTCGAGAAAGGCCAGCCAGGCGCGGCCACTGAGGGTGTGGCTGTGCTGGTTCGGGTAGTGCGCGCGACACAGGCGTTTGAGCAGGGCGTTGAGTTGCTGCAGCCAGACGCCAGCGGGCTCGCCAGCCAGCGGGCGTGGCAGGTTTTCAAGTTCGTCCAGGGCCGCCAGGCGCAAGGGGTCAAGTTCCTGACTACGTACGGGTCTGCGCAGTTTGCCGGCCAGTTGCTTGCGCAACCACCAGATACTCCAGAGCAGCAGCGGCAGAGTGATCAGCAGTAACCACCAGCCAGGTGCCGGCGGCCACCAGGAAACTGCCGCCGGGGTGATCGGCGGGAGCAGCTGCTCGAGCGGATTCACTTGCGACTACCCCGGTTCTGCAGTTGCTCGCGTAATTGTGCGACGACGTCTGCGCGGGTGTGCAGAGGCATCAGCAGGACGCCAAGTTTCTGTGCAAGGTTTTGCCAGCGTGTCTGCCGGGCTTCGCCAAGATCGGTGTAGCTCTGGCACAGCTCGCTATCCTGGGTGTTGATTTCCAGCTGGGTATTGCGATCGGCAAAGCGCAGCAGACCGGCAGTTGGCAATGCGTGATCGAGCTGGTCGGACAGTGGCATCAGGATCAGGTCGGTATGCCTGGCCAGTAGGCTCAGTTGCTGTGCTGCGGTGTCGCCCAGTGCGCGCTCATCACACAGAATGACTACCAGACTGCCGGGGCGCAGGACTTCGCGGGCACGGCGCAGGGCCAGGCTGAAACTGTCGCGGGTACTTGTTGCGCTGCTGGAGGAGAGGCTCTGGTTGGCGCGAACCGTCCAGTTGAGCAGTTGCAGCAGGCTCTGCTTGCTGCGTCTGGGACGCACCTCGTGGTGTTCGCTGTCGCTGAATACCAGGCCGCCGATGCGGTCGTTGTGCTCCAGCGCTGACCAGGCCAGCAGACTGGCGGCGTGGGCGGCGATGACTGATTTGAAGGCCAGCCCGGAACCGAAAAACAGCCGCCGGCTTTGCTCGACGATGATGAAAATCGGCCGTTCGCGCTCTTCATGAAAGACTTTGGTGTGCGGTTTTTCCGTGCGCGCGGTGACGCGCCAGTCGATGGTCCGCACGTCATCACCGGGCTGGTAGGCACGTACCTGATCGAAGTCGACACCGCGGCCGCGCAACCTGGAATGGTGCAGGCCGACCAGCGGGCTGCGCCGCGCCGGGGTCGAAAAAACCTGCACCTCATGCACGTGGTGACGCATGCCGATGAGTTCGGCCAGGCTGGTGTGAATGCCGGATTGCAAGGGCGGGGTGTGCATGCTCTGAACCGCTCCGTGCTTATTCTAGGTCGGCCAGCATCACGCCACGGCAACCACATCGAGGATGCGCTGGATCACGCGATCCTGATCGATGCCGGCGGCTTCTGCCTCGAACGACAGAATCAGACGATGCCTCAGCACATCAAAGAGTACCGACTGAATGTCTTCCGGGCTGACAAACTCGCGTCCGGCCAGCCAGGCATGGGCGCGTGCGCAACGGTCGAGGGAAATGGTGCCGCGCGGGCTGGCGCCGTAAGCCAGCCACTCGGCCAGTTCGCTATCGAACTTGGCCGGCGTGCGGGTGGCCATGACCAGTTGCACCATGTACTCCTCCACCGCTTCAGCCATGTGCAGCCCGAGGACTTCCTTGCGGGCGGCGAAGATGGTTTCCTGAGTGACCTTCTGCTCCGGATGGGTTTCGCCGTTGAGTGCTTCGCCGCGGGCTAGATTGAGGATGCGTCTTTCGGTGGCGGCATCGGGGAAGCCGATGCGTACATGCATCAGAAAGCGGTCGAGCTGCGCTTCGGGCAGCGGGTAGGTGCCTTCCTGCTCGATCGGGTTCTGCGTGGCCATCACCAGAAACAGCGGTGGCAGTTGATAAGTGGTACGGCCAACCGAAATCTGCCGCTCGGCCATGGCTTCAAGCAACGCCGATTGCACCTTGGCCGGCGCCCGGTTGATCTCGTCGGCGAGTACCAGGTTGTGAAAAATCGGCCCCTGCTGGAACACGAAGCTGCCGGTTTCCGGGCGGTAGATCTCGGTGCCGGTGATGTCCGAGGGCAGCAGGTCAGGGGTGAACTGGATGCGGTGGAATTCGGCTTCCAGGCCTTCGGCGAGTTCCTTGATCGCCTTGGTCTTGGCCAAGCCGGGTGCGCCTTCGACCAGCAGATGGCCATCGGCGATCAGGGCAATCAACAGACGCTCGACCAGTTTTTCCTGACCAAGAATCTGGCTGCTGAGGAATTGCCGCAGGGCAACAAGGGCTTCTCGGTGTTCCATGAATGTTCTTCCACCAGGGTTGCTGACAACGCACAGAGGCGTCACTTTAAAGCAATTTGCGGCGCTTCGACCAACTAGTGTCCCGTTTGTTCCGCATGCGTGCGCGCTATCTCGCACGGGGCAGCAGGTGCACGAAAATGTCGCGACGCAGCATCTGCAGGCAGACAGGGCATCGCTATACTCGTTGCTGCTATGACCAATTGGTCACGACGTTATGTCATGCCTTTATTTCAAGCTGGTGATTGCCTGACTCGGCCTTAGCAGTCCGGACGCGCCACTTCGGCGCAGCAGCCATCACCTTGGCCTAAGCTACATACACATTCTTTTTCGGCGGAGTAACAAAATGGTGTTCTTCACAGCGGCCAGCAAATCCGATTTTCAGCAACAACTGCGTGCCGCCCTTGCTGCGCATGTAAGCGAGGAGGTATTGCCGCAGTTGGCGCTGTTTGCCGAGCAGTTTTTTGGCATCGTGGCCCTTGAAGAACTCATCCAGCGCCGGCTTTCAGATCTGGTTGGCTCAACCCTGTCGGCATGGCGGTTGTTTCAGCGTTTCGATGCCGGCAAGCCGGAAGTTCATGTATTCAACCCCGATTACGAAAAGCATGGCTGGCAGTCGACGCATGCCGCCGTAGAAATTCTGCATGCGGATATTCCGTTTCTGGTGGACTCGGTACGCATGGAACTGAGCCGGCGCGGCTACAGTATTCATACCCTGCAGAACAGCGTGTTCAAGGTGCGCCGCAATGCCAAGGGTGAATTGCTCGGGTTGTTCCCTCGCAACACAAGCGAGCAAGGCCTGCAGGAAGAGGCCTTGATGTTTCTTGAAATCGATCGCTGTGCCTCGGTAACTGCGCAACACAACCTGGAAAATGCCCTGCAGGAAGTGCTCGGCGATGTGCGTCTGGCGGTAGCCGATTTTGAGCCCATCAAGGGCAAGGCCCACGCGCTGCTGGACAACATGCACAAGTCCAAAACCAAGAGCAAGTCACTCGACGTGGCTGACCTGGACGAAATCAAAGGTTTTCTTGCCTGGTTGCTGGACAACCATTTCACCTTCCTCGGCTATGAGGAATTCAGCGTTGTCGATGAAGGTAAAGGGGGGCGGGTCATCTATAACGAAGACTCACTCCTTGGCCTGTCCAAGCACATGCGCAGTGGACTGGCGCCTGCCGATCTGCATGTCGAGGTCGAGGCGCTGGCGTACCTTCGCGAGCCGTGGCACCTGTCTTTTGCCAAGGCGTCCAAACCCAGCCGCGTGCACCGTCCGGCCTACCCTGACTATGTGTCAGTGCGTGAAATTGACAGCAAGGGCAAGGTGCTCAAAGAGTGCCGTTTCATGGGCCTGTTTACCTCGTCGGCCTATACCGAAAGCGTCAAGATGATTCCTTACCTGCGGGGCAAGATTGCCGAGATTTCCCGGCGTTCAGGCTTCGACAGCAAAGGTCATCTGGGCAAGGATCTCGAGCAGGTACTCGAAGTGATGCCGCGCGATGACATGTTCCAGACGCCGGTTGACGAGTTGTACGCCACAGCTATCAGCATCGTGCAGATTCAGGAGCGCAACAAGCTGCGCCTGTTCATGCGCCGCGATCCCTATGGCCGCTTTGTTTATGCGCTGGCCTACGTGCCGCGCGATGTCTATTCCACTGAAACCCGTCTGAAGATCCAGCAGGTTCTGATGGAGCGTATGCAGGCGGTTGATTGCGAGTTCTGGACCTACTTCTCCGAGTCGCTGCTGGCCCGGGTGCAGTTCATTCTGCGGGTTGACCCCAAGCATCCGGTGCAGATTGACTTGCCGATGCTGGAGCGTGAAGTCGTTCAGGCCTGCCGCTCGTGGAAGGACGAATTCGCCGGGCTGCTGATCGAAAGCATGGGCGAAGCCCAGGGCATGCAGATGCTGAGCGAGTTCCCCGGCGGCTTTCCGGCGGGCTATCGCGAACGTTTCGAGCCCAACTCGGCAGTGGTCGACATGCAGCACCTGCTCAGCCTCTCCGAGCAGCGCCCGCTGGTGATGAGCTTCTACCAGCCACTGACCCAGGAAGGCCAGCAACTGCATTGCAAGCTGTACCACATCGATACACCGCTGGCGCTGTCAGATGTCTTGCCGATTCTGGAAAATCTGGGCTTGCGTGTACTCGGCGAATTTCCTTACGCCCTGCGCCGTGCGGACGGGCGCGAGTACTGGATGCACGATTTTGCTTTCACCACCGCGGCTGGTCTGGATGTGGATATCCAGCAACTCAACGAAACCCTGCAGGATGCCTTTATTCATATCGTTGAAGGCGCCGCAGAAAACGATGCTTTCAATCGACTGGTGCTGACCGCTGCCATGCCATGGCGTGATGTGGCGCTGCTGCGTGCCTATGCGCGCTACCTCAAGCAGATTCGCCTGGGTTTCGATCTGGGCTATATCGCCAGTGCATTGCTCAACCATACGGATATTGCCAGCGAACTGGTGCGCCTGTTCAAGACGCGTTTCTACCTTGCGCGGAAAATGACCGCCGAGGATCTCGAGGACAAGCTGCAGAAGCTCGAGCAGGCGATTCTCGCCGCCCTGGACAATGTGGCGGTGCTCAACGAAGACCGCATCCTGCGCCGCTACCTGGACCTGATCAAGGCCACTATGCGCACCAATTTTTATCAGAATGATGCCCAGGGTCAGCCCAAGAGCTATTTCAGCTTCAAGCTCAACCCGCGCGCCATTCCGGAGATCCCGCGGCCGGTACCCAAGTACGAGATTTTTGTCTATTGCCCGCGCGTAGAAGGTGTCCATCTGCGCTTTGGCGACGTGGCGCGGGGCGGTTTGCGCTGGTCCGATCGCGAGGAGGATTTCCGCACCGAGGTACTGGGTCTGGTCAAGGCGCAACAGGTGAAAAATGCGGTAATCGTGCCGATGGGTGCCAAAGGCGGCTTCCTGCCCCGGCGTATGCCGGTGGGCGGGACGCGTGACGAGATTCAGGCTGAAGG
>Ga0102812_10001948_pt1 | contig 14067 bp, 11 predicted proteins | sample ColrivemetaGS713_FD_79334 | JGI IMG/M metagenome (GOLD analysis project Ga0102812, IMG submission 79334) | Estuarine microbial communities from the Columbia River estuary - Flood tide ETM metaG S.713 | ecosystem: Environmental > Aquatic > Marine > Intertidal zone > Estuary | place: USA... | reverse complement strand
TACAGTCCCAGCAGTGGCTGGCCAGGCCTATGTAGATGAAGTACTACTTTCAACACCATTACTCTATTGGGAATTTGAAAGCTTAGCCAATAATATCGTAGATGATAGGTCTGGAAATAATTTACACGGTACAGTTTCAGGTAGCTGGGCTTTGGATTCTGGTATATTTAATTATGGATTAAGATCTAATGAGGTAGACACTAAGAGAATAGAGGCACCACTAGATTCAAGATTAGATAATATTAAGTCAGTGGAGTTCTGGTTCAAAGACTTCTATACAAATAATAGTAGTACCTCGATACTGGAATACAGCTTAAATAATGGGTCTAGATGGATAATATATGGAGCAGACGGTTTCTATAAGTTTCCTTCAGTCTATAGAGACAATGGTCTCCAATTACAATCTCCCATCGATTATAGGATGATTTCTGAATGGAAGCATTGTGTACTTAGGTATGATTCCAATACCGGAACCTCTAAGTTTTATATAGATGGAATAGAGCAGACTGTGTCATATGCAGGAAACATATTTGCAACAGCACCAGGCGGTAAGTTCGCAGTTGGATCTTACTTATATAATGGGGCACCATATTTTGCTGGTGGTCCGCTAGGTAACATAGATGCTGTAGCGGCATACGATACTTCAATAACTACTGATGCCATAGGAAGACATTATCAGATTGGTAAGCTTGGATATCTTTATGCAGATAATTATGAAGACTTAATAGTACAACTAGATCCAATCGCACACTATAGACTAGATGAATTAACTGGGACAGTCGCAACAGACTCTACGACTAACGATTATCACGGTGAATACATAGGCGGTCTACAGACCCAAACAGGTCTTATAACCAATAGTACTGCTGCATCATTTGACTCAACCCACAGTATGCTAGTAGACAATACAGAACTAAATATAGCTGGCGACATAACCACAATGTGTTGGATAAATATACCAACAGCAAGCTCTTCTCATGTCGTACTAGGGTGCATGCAGCCTGGAGAATCACTTGATGCGAATGCATTATATTACCTAGCTGTGCTGGGCAATGATCTACAGTTCCTGCATGAGTATGGATCTGGATCAAATGTAGTAGCACAAACATCTAATAGCCCAATACAGAATGGCGTTACGCACCACATATGTGCAAAAAGAGATACCGTACTTAAAGAGATAAGTCTTTATGTAGATGGGGCCAAGGTGCTTACTTCTAGCTATACTCAGGACACCACAGGCGGTAGTTTATCCAGGTTCAGAATAGGATTCCCGTCAGGAACTGGTGCTAATGGTGTAGTGGATGACGTACTTATCTTTAATAAGACATTGTCAGATTACGATATTAACTATCTATACAATAAAACATTAGAAATACCAACACTAGAATACTCAGAAGCATACGATCACAATAAGCTATCTTTAGCAGGCAGTGGTACTCAGCTTACATCAGTAGATATACCGGCTAAAGATTTTACACTTGATCTAACTGGCAATGTTGACACTGAAGGCACTAACATACTTACAGCTAATGAGCCTATAGGTAATAGATTTCAGTTAGAGTTCTATAGGACATCAAATGGACCATGGCAGAATGATGTCTTTACAGATGCATCATTGAGCATATATCTTTTCTTTAAAAAGATACCTGGAGAGATATCTTATCAACTAGGAGCAACTGGATACTACTCTCCAATAGTATCAGACAATGCAATCAAGTTATCTCTTAGGAAATCAATAACTAATAAGAGTAGGCTCACATCCTATATTGGTGGCACACCTTCAGAGGTTGATGCAGGAACAGTAACCCCATGGTTAGCATCAGATATTGATGGAACAAATAAGATAGTAATTTCATTTGTAAGAAATGACTATGGAAAATTAAACATAGCTATATTCTCAAATGGTAATCTAAGAGAGATAATAACTACTCCAGATAGTTTCCAGAGTTCTGATATTGCAGACGGTACAGTGCTATTTCATCACCATAATTATAATAATGATCCGACTAACTATGAGTACATAAAGTATTTAACATTAAGAAATACTGTATCACTTGAAGTAACAGACGATTACCTGTTAAGCATATTCTCAGACTCACCAGTAGCATACTACAGAATGGATGACGCAGGTGCTACTGATACTACTATGCTAGATAGTGGGCCAAATCAACTACATGGAACATTCTCAAATACTAATACGGTAAGCTCCGATGGTATTGTAGATACATCTATACGCTTTGATAAAACAACCTCAGGTATTGTTCCTGACTCAACATTTTTTGATTTCTTGACCGGTCTAACTCTTGAGCTATGGTATTATCCGGAGAAGAAAGGTAGTGGTGCATACTTCTTAGTTAAGCAAGGAACTACTTTTAACTGGGGAATATATAACGCAGGTAATTCATTAGACATAGATCCTATTTTTTATCTTAGAACCAGTAGTGGACTTAGATTTATGCAGCCATCAGTTCCAATAACTAATAGGGGAAGATGGTATCACATAGTCTGTACCTATGATCGTGTAAACATGCGCATATATGTCGATGGACAATTATCTAATATTCAAGCTGAAACAGGTACTATAACTCAGCACCCTGGAGACCTTGAGGTTTCTGGATTTTGGACTGGAGAAATATTTGAAGGTAAGCTAGATGAAGTTGCAATATTTGATCATGCCATATCTGCTAGTTCAGTAAATGAAAGATACCTAATGGGTATTAACTCAGTTGCACAAGATAGTTTCTATGGAAGAGAGATAGCTAAACTAGATCCTGTGACATACTATCAGATGGAAGAAACTTCTGGTACTAAGATAAATGATTCCACTGTATATGATAATGATGGGACTGCAACTGGTGGCTTTACACTAGCAGCTGGTGCCGGTATATCTGGCACATCAATGAGCTTCAATGGTACTAGTTCACGTATACAAACAGGCTCTATGGTTGGCTCACTTAAAGGAGCACTCTTTGTAACTGTATCTGTTTGGTTAAAAATCAATCAGTATCCGACACAGAATGCAGTAGTAACATTCATACCATCAAACGGAAATGTAGGTTCAACTAACCCACCAGTAGAGCCAGGACATTCAATATCATTAACAACAACAGGTAAGATAGTATTTAAGGCGAGAGGCTACACTAACTCCCTAGTAAGAGCATTAACATCAGTTGCCACACTCCCAGTAGGTGAATGGGTCAATGTAGTGTGTGTTGCAGAACATAGTAGTGCCACACTATATACATATATAAACGGTACTCTTGATAGTACAAGAGACTTTTTAACTCCAAATGGTAGCTTCCAACCTAGTGATACAGTAACAGCATGCATAGGCGGACCACTATATGCTAATGACTATCAAGGTTATTATGATGGACTTATGGATGAGGTTGCCATATTTACTAGCGAACTAAATGCCTCTAAGATATTTGACCTATATAACTATGGTATATTACCGACATACAGCTACAGAGTACTGTCTAAATTACCAACTGCTTACTATAAGATGGACGACGGCGTTTCGTCAGTTGCTGCAGATAGTACCGGTAATGGTTATGATGGCCTACATGTAAATACTACTGAGGGATTAACATCCATAGAGTTTGCATCAACTGCATTTAATGGAGTTGATGGTCTAATCCAAATACCTGCAGGCATTGAATTTGAATCAAATAACCAAAGCATAGAAGTATGGATAGCTCCTATTGTATACGGAAATATATATTCATATTTACCACAAGGTGCCAATGAGGACTATAGAGGAATAGCGCTATTTGCTGGTCCAAGTAGCATATCATTCAGATGGGGGCGAGAAGGTGCTAACAGCTTTAACGATCTAGTTGTAGCTTCACCTGGATTCATAGGTGGTTTCAATCATCTAGTAGTAACAATGGAATCTGGTGGTGATGCAGTCATATACGTTAACTCAACAGAGGTTGGTAGGGCAGCTATAAATGGAAACATATCTTGGACAGATAGCTCAGCATTTTCAACTAGTCCGAACATTAAGAAGGCTTCCATAGGAGCAGAGCCAGTTGGATCTGTGTACTCAAACTTCTTCGAAGGTACAATGGATGAGTTCGCAATATATTCTAAAACATTAACCCAGTCAGAGATAACAGATAACTATAACTCTAGAATACTAGCACCACCAAACACACATACGTTTACGCTACCATATAATGTTGGTAGAATAACACTAGTCGAACATGATTTTCAATTTGATTACACATTAAATTATATATCAGATATAGAACAAAATTACGAATTCCAATACCTACTATATAGAGAAGGAGTACCAGTGGAATATCATTTCCAATTAAGATATAACTTAGAGGCACTAAACACACTCGTTAACTCCGAATCACCATTTGAAGTAGAGATGATATCTGCCGATCTTGGGTTCTCAACCATACCAGTAGAGTTCTCTTATAAAACAACATTAGTTCAGATTAAGACATCAACATTCTTCTTGAGATATAAGTCTAAGTTAGATGCATCTATTAGAACATTTAATCTTAGATATAAGACTAATAAAGAATACTCACCTGTTGTATATTCTCTTGAGAAGAATACATATAAGCTTTCCCTGGTTGGATTGAAATCTAGAAACTTTAAGCTTAGAAGTAGGATAGGTTTGGTGAACGATGTAAGGCAGGTAAAAGATTTTAATCTAAGATTTAAGTCTGAGAAAGGTAAGGTTAGGACAAAAGAATATTTCTTCCTATACGACATAGCCTATGCCAACACTTACATTAAGACATTTAAGTTGAAGTACAATACTAGACAGATTCCTTACGAGCTAGATACTGTATTTACATTCTCTGGTAACTCATTATCCATAGAGATGGACATGACATCTATTGAGAAGTCTGCATATAGATTGTTTTTAGACAATGGTAACAGAATACTGGGCTATGAGTTATTAACAAACTTTGGACAAGACATAGATACAGGACCAATAAGTGTAACATATGATTACGATATATCTATACCAACATATGTACCTACGAGTTCTGAAATGGAATTCTCTAAGGATCTAGTTAAATACTACGATGGCGTTAATGGATGGAGTCAATTGGCTTCTGATATAAATTATGGCGAGGGAATAACAATAGCTGCTTCTGCGCTAGAGGATCTTCCAGGTAAGAGACCATATAGCTTAACTAGAGATGCACATAATATACAAATATTTAATGAAGGCTACTATGTTTTCGACTATACAACTGAGTCCCTAAAGAACCCAGAACTATATATCATAGATACTAATACCAATAGAGTTATAAAAATGGGTACTAACTATGACGATATACTTAACATGGTTAGAATAGTAATATACTTACCTGCTGGAGACTACACACTAGTAGCTGCATCAAGTACTTCTGGAAACATAAATTCAAATAGTAATGACACTACATATACAATAGATGCATTTGGTCCAGACTTCGGACATAGCCAAGAGATCATGGTAGCTAGCATAACTAACTATGGATATAAGCTACCAGAAGAATTAGATCCAGGTGCTGTATTTGATGTTAGAACGCTAACCTTAAATGTAGACGGTATTGACTTAGACTCATCATTATCATTCGCAATACTTAATCAAGACTATGGTTCACTAGGAGTAAGATATAGATCTATGCTTCCAAGACAAGAGCTTGAAGAAGTTGGGTACGATCCAGAACTACTAGTTATGTCAGGCAACATAATGAGAGCTAAGATTAAAGTTCCAAACCTATGTTGCTTCGGCAAGAAACTCTCTCTTGATGATTTTGAGTCTATATGCTCAGTACCTCAGCTACTACCAGAGAAGAAGAGCTACTCTGCAAGTACAGATATAAACAAGAGGTATACATTCTCATTCGACTATGAAGTGGATCAAATAGTTAATAGCATGTGTGAGATAGAAAAGACTGCTATAATAATTTATGATGATGACAGTAAAAATATAAGCATATCTAGAAACTTAGGTACATCGTGGCAATCAGTTGGATCCATATTCTCAATATTTGATCATAATGTAAGCGGTACAAATCAGGTTAATAATACTAAGGTAACGTTTGCAGGAAGCGGCGGAACATTTATAGCAACAGTAAATTTAGGAGACGCATAACGTGCCAGTAATAGTAACACCAGCAGCAAATTATGAATCAATATATAAGTTAGACCCACTAGATAATAGCAACACTGTGCAGCTAGTAGCGGATATAATAAGCAAGACAGAACCAGACTCACCATTCAGTGGAGTGGTAGAGGTGGAGTGTTTTGATGACAAGCTATACTTCAATGCTAGACAGAGAGGCCTATGGAGATATGATCCAGGTACGGGTGATCTAGTTAAGCTACTAGACATATCTGAAGTTGGATCATCACCGGAGCATACTACAGGTAGTGATCAACATGTATCATCGATAAAGTCTCTAGGGGATATGCTAATAGTTTCCACAGAATCAGATTTATTGGTTACATATGATGGACTAAACTTCGATAGTATACTGTCCCCAGGACAAGATTCATTTAAGTCCATAGGAGTAGAAGACAAGCCCAAGATACTGGGCAACGATGTTGTAGGTTACTACTTCATATATAATCTACCAGGAGGAATATAATGTTTGTTCACAAGATAATTAAGAATCAGGCTGGAGAAGCTGAGGCATCTGCATCGGCAGACTACAGTGACTTTGAAAACATGACTGCATCCATAGTGTCAGGTAGTAGATTATATATGGCAACAGATTCTTCGCAAGGTGACATAAAGTGGATAGATCTAACTGAACCATTTCCAAGTTTCGGTAATGCTCAATCAATAAAGTTTCTCAATGATGGAACTGGTGCCGGGTATAGGGTTATACAATTAGATATTATACAAAACAAATTACTAATAGTTTCTCAGAATCAATTAACAGGAACATACTACCTACATAGGGCGGACATGGACTTCTCTAACCCAGTAGAAATAAGACAATCTAATGGTTACATAAGAATAGGAACAGCATGAATATTAATCTATCAGTATCAATTAATCCAAACACACTACAATACACAGATGATATCTTCATAGTAGATGATACAGTAAAAGACTATAATCTATTCATATCACCATTCTATGCCATAGAGTCAGATATCTTAAGTATCTTCATGGAAGATGAAACAGCTTACCTTACTCAGGTATCTAAGCTAATATTTGAACAGTCAATAAAAATAGATGATAAGCTTACAACTAGAATAATAGCTGACTTAGGACTATCTCCTCAGGAAGCATTTAGGCTTAAGCGGGAGTATGTAATATGTTCTGCTGTATATAAGTTCGGTAGAGTATTTCATAAAGACTTCATTAAGTCCGTCAAGAAGTCTAAGTTCTTAGCTGACCTAAAGGTATCACTTGATATAGAAAAGGATACAGGTATGCTTACTTCTCTTCTTAACGATGCAAAGAATTGCATGGAAGAAATAGAAGGTCTAATTGGTATATCAACTGGGTTCAGTTCTTTTGTTAAGGGCGGCAGTAATCCATGCAACTATACATCCTATAGACAGTGGTATCCATCTATGGGTAATAATACTCCAGCAGTATCAATAGCAGCAGGCAAAGTATCTGCATTCTGCAAGAAGTATAAGATAGGTGTCAACTAATGATAGAAGAGTTAGATCTTAGAAAAGAACTTATCGAGCTATTCACTGGTGAGGACTTTGGCAACGAGAAGAAGATACCATACATACTTAGAAGAGCACGAAGAAAAGAAAACCTTCTACCGGTAAGATGTCCTGCGTGCTGGAATGAAGTATCTAAAGAGGGCCGACAAGGATGCTCTGACTGTGATGGTCTTGGCTTCTTATGGGATGAAACTATCATTAACGGATTCATGTACTTCATATCTAAGAACAATACAGTAAGGTCTTATGATTATTCATCAGAAGCAGGTAGGTCTGAGAAGTATGGGATAGGTTTAATAACAGATTATACAGGAGTCATTCTTAATGGAGATATGATATACTTACCTAGAATGACAGCATCAGGTGCAATACTGACTCCAATAATATTAGAAGAAGAGTACCTTACAATAAACACTAAAAAATATAGGTTAGATAATAACAAGTTAGAGTTTAATTCTATAATTCTTACAAGGGTTAAGTAATGAGTGATTTTGATTCAATAGTTCAATCGATAAAGATGGACTCACAGAAACTTAAGGGCAGATACAGCCCCCAAACACATCCAGAAAGTGGCCCTAACTTCATTGACATAGATGGATTTATTGAGGTATTATATTCACTACTAGAATCTAATGACTATATCCTTAAAGAAGGTGATGAGCCATCTTTAGATAAATTCGTTTTTACAGAAGAATATCCTGATGAAGAAGTTGATAATAGAAATATCGTCACATTCGAAATTCAGAAAAGATCACCAGCATGCTTATCTTCAAATGAGGAACCATTCAAGGGCACTAAGTATTACAGACCATTATATCTTGGAGACGAGAATGATGGTAATGCAGGTGGTAGGATAATACATCTTCAATCTATTTATGACAATAGATTGAGGTTTAAATGTTGGTCTGGTAAGACCTCACAAGCTAGAAAGCTGGCATCACTTTTTGAAAGTATACTTATTAAGCATTACTATTCATTGAGGAAATATGTACCAGTTTTAATTTATGAGGGCAGAGGTGATGGAAGGGTAACTAATGAGTACGGTGCCAATAGGTATCAAGGTATAGCATTAGATTTCTTTCTTAGAACAAATGAACGTCTGACCCTAAGAGAACAAGAAATTGTATGTTTTGAAGAAAGCATACGGTTAAAAAAATAAATAGGAGCCAATAATGGCAGCAATAAAATATAAGAACCTACCTGGTGTAAACCTTGAGTTGCTTGATGGAAATCTTCAGATTGACTCAGCAATCACTGGTCCAATCGTATTAATAGTAGACACAGCATACTCTGGTCCTTCTAATTTTCAATACTTAGTGACTGACTCAAATGAAGCGAGTGCCATCTATGGTTCAGACTCTCCGTTAATTAGCAAGCTTTCAGAAGTTAAGCTAGGCGGAGCTCAGAATATAGTTCTTTACAGAATTGGTGGTGAAGCAGCAGAGATAGTTGATCTATTCGGTGCTGATACTTTACTAGCAACAAGAGAAGAAACAGTAGCGGCAGGTGGCAAGTTTAATGTATACATTGGACCAGAGCCTTCTAATGCGCTTAAGTCATGTATCATAATCTTTCAAGGCGATACAATTGTTTATTCTAATGCAACTGGTGCAATAGTAGACTTAGGTCTATTTAACATCGTTGGATTTGATAAAGACGCATTTGCTCTAAGGGCAGGCACTCCAACAATCCCTGTTAAATTTGAAGACGTAATCACTAGCCTAGTAGCTGATGGTACTCTTAATACAACAGGTGATGGAGTTGAGACAACTTGGGATCTACCAGGTAATACTGGTGCAGTAGTTTCTTCTGCTAAAGTAGATGCTGTAGATGCAACCTACACAATCAGTGCTGGAACAGGTACTGCAGGCGCAGATCAAATTGTATTTGACGCAGCTCCAGCTAACCTAGGAGTTATAGTAGTTGAATATTCAACACCAGCTACAGTAGCAGGTGCCACATATTCTGCTGGCGAGAACAACATTACAGGTAATTGGAAAAAGTATTATGAGTTACTAGATAAAGCATACGCAGATCTAGAAACAACTATCGCTACTGAAATAGTAGTTGGTAAAGCAATACTAGATGCTCCAAATATTGCAGATGGTAGCGTAGCAGCTGATAAGCTTGACTACCTATTAAAAACAGAAGCTCTAGGTGAAATAACTTATGAGTGGGGAACAGAAAAGATTCAGTATGATGATGGGGCTTCAGGCCTAACTCCTGATATTAATCTTGCTGCACTAGATTCAAATGGACAGCCAATAGTATCTAAGAGATTTAATGAAGTTAACTTCGTACATCAATTAGGTTCATGGTGCCATGCTATCACACAGAATGAAAGATTTGTTCTTGGTGTAATCGGAACCTCTCAGGCTATCGCCAATACAACTTCTGCTGTAGCTAAGTGGATAGGAACATTACCTCAAGAAGATTTCTCAGGAAACATTATAGCTAATGGTTCTGGTTTACTTGGTAATAAGTTCATGTCTGGTAGCATAACAAGAGCAGCTGGTTTCTTTGAAACTGATTCAGGTTTCCCAGATGGAAATCCACAAACTGATTCTAATGGTACAGTAATAGATATTGGTAAATACCTATCAGTGGTAATGGGATCTGTAAACACTCCAAACCTAGGCTCATTTGGCTTAAATGCTAGAACAGCTAATGGTGCAGGTCTGTATGCTGGATTACTTTCTACTATTATAGCTGGTGAATCAACTACTAATAGATTAATACCTAGAGTATCACTACCTTACACGATTAAGAAGACTAAACTTGACGAGCTTGCAGGTGCTGGATATGTTTCATTCCAGAACAAAACAGTTGGTACAGTTGTTGTGTCTGGTGAGTTAGCTACTTCTGATGCATCTGATTACGATTACGTTTCAACTGCAATCATAGTATCAACAGTCATTAGAAACATAAGAACAAGATTAGAACCATTTATTGGTAAAGGTCTTAATCAAGTAACTGTGGCGGCTGCGCAAACAGCGGTAGAAGCTATCTTCCAAGATGCTGTTGCCTCTGGCTCAGTTGTTAAGTATTCTGCAACAGTTCTAGTAGAACCTGCAGAAAATGGAAGAGGTAAGCTACGTATTCCAATTACAATCGTTCCTGCATTTGAGCTAAGAGAAGTTAATACTTCAGTTAAACTAGCATACGATATTTAAAATATGAGGACGAAAGTCCTCTAACGATTCTTAGGAGAATTAATAAATGGCAGATTTAAAAACATTCCACAGCTTTGGTGGTACTGACATTCATGCTGTGTTTGGTGACGAAGTATTTGGTGAGCTACAGATGGTTTCATATAAGACGGATAGAGAAAAAGCTCCCGTTTATACTATGGGTTCATCTGATCTTAGAACAATTGCTCGTGGGAAAAGATTGACTTCTGGTGCATGTGTCTTCGTAGTATTCGAAGAAGATTCACTACTTAAGGCAATGGCAGCACAAGCTGGAGATAGTCAACCTTATCTTGATAAAACCTTTACAGCTAATATCAATAACGATGTTGCTGGTGGAAGTGTTGATCTTGACGAGAGTGGCCTGGATGTAAGTAATCTAAGTATAGATACATTCACACAGCGAATGTCTGCTCAGCTTGCTGACCAGTTACTACCATTTGATATCACCCTTGTTGGTGCTAATGAATATGGTCAAAGTTCAAAAATGACAATCCACGGTGTAGAACTTATGTCTGAAGCCGGCGGAATATCAATAGATGATCTAGTAATTGAAAAGCAAATGTCTTTCATAGCTAAAAGAATTACTAACTGGAAGAAAATATAATTTTATATGTCACTAGCTGATAGTAAAGTTATAAGTTCTGTTGGGGGCTCTAGCACACATATTGTGTTAGAGTTTCCTGACATAGGTTATATCTATATGGGCTCTGTAGTGTCACTGTCCTATAATGTTTATAGAGATAAGGCACCCGTATTCAATTGTGGCAACACAACTGTTAGCGGATTTGCTATAGGTAAAAAATATGTAGCAGGCTCAATGGTTAATATAATGTTTTCCAAAGATGAGCTATCAGAGTTTATAGATAAATATAACTTGTCGGAGCAGCTTAAGAATACTGATATAGCTGACTTTGCAAAGAAACAAAAAACAGATCAATCTCTAAAAGAGATGCACACATTCATGAAAGACGACTTAACGTCTTTTAATATACATTGTATATTCACATCAGAATACAGTAGCGCTGCTAGAAAAATAACTATCTATGCTGCAAACTTTATAAACAATGGCCAGGTGATGTCGATAGACGACATAATAACAGAGAGCACAATATCCTTTGTAGCTAAGGACCTGAAAGAGCAACACTCATTAGCTTCAGACATAACTAATCTAAGACCCAAGACTCATGTATTAACTGGATCAGAACTAGTTTCAAGATGCGATGGTACCTATAGAGGTAAAGAAACATTGATAGTTAAAGATATAAATTCTGACAGCTTAAGAGTCTCAATTGATAATTTGAGTACTTCATGAGTGCTTATACTAATTATTATACTAGTGCAGACACTAGCGTATTCATAGAGAATGGTCAGACTGGCAGTAGTGTTATGATAGATACTCTTGCTGGTATAGGCTGGATGGAAGGATTAACTTCTGGACCAGTATCTGGACTAGGTGAATCAAGATTCGGATTCATAAACTCCGGTAATGTATTAACTAATGGTATGATACAGTTAAACTTCACACATCAAAACTACTTGCAGTGCATACTTGAATACGTGATGATATCACAAATAGAGCCAGGACTTTCAGTAGAAGAAGCATTCAATTCATTAAGCTTAGAGTACCTACAAGAAGATATAAGAAATCGTAAGGCTTTAGCTATAGCAAAAGAATCTAAGCAAGGCATACAATCCTTCCCTCAGGGCTTCAATATTAGAGTTGTCTTTAATAATGGAAACCTATATCATGATGACATTAATAGGACATTTTTACTTAAGCAATGTAAGATAGTTGCATCAGGAATGTCTCCAACAGTAGCCGATGATGGCCAACTCATACATGAATATAAATTTATCGCAAGGGAAGTTGTTACATAATGGAAGTTAAAAACGTAGAAGGGATAACTACAAGTAAAGTAGACCCAGAAGAAATTCAAGAAGTTCAAGAAAATCAAGTAGAAGATTCTATCTCAATGCTATTAGATGCATTAGAGGGAATAAGCGGAGCGCCATCAGAAGCAGATCTAGAACTTTGGAGATCTATACATGGTCAATTTTTCGCATCTAGTATACTTGGTGATGATAATATCTTTATATGGAAAACATTAAAGCGTAATGAATTCAAGCAGATAGCTGGATCAGGTGCTATGAATGATCAACTTTTATATGAAGATGCTGTAGTTAGAAAATGTCTACTATGGCCTAAGCCAAGACCTGAGTGGTTAGTCACTACCGATGCAGGCACCATCCCAACACTGTTTAAGCAGATCATGCATAAGTCTGGATTCGTACCAGATGATATAGCAGTAACATTAATTAAGCCTATTTAAAAATGAACATACTAAGTCTAGGCGAGGACAAGATGTCTATATCTTTTCCTGATGTAGATATAAGTATTGGTGGGCTTCAGTATTCGAATCTAGTCTTTGTAATTAGACTACTAACTTATGATGAAGTATTAAGACTTCTAAGGTTCAACACCAAGAGTGGCCTTTCTGATGCCCTTATAGAAGAGGACGTATTCGATTTAGTTTTTGATAAGATTCTAGGTATAGATGAGCCTATTGATATAGATGACATAGAGGCTGGCATAGTCTCTACTATATCAGGAGTAGTCCAAGCAGAAAGTCTAAAGCATATATATTCCACTGAAGCATTAGTTTCACAATATGAGAATGAGCTATCTGGATTAGATAGTATACAAGCAATAGTATCTAGATATTTTAATACCCCATATGATGAGGTAAGAAGCTATCCTGTAAACAAGTTACTAAAAAGGTTTGCCTTATTTAAGTCTACGTTCCCAGCAGAGGCAGCACTAATATCTGGAGAAAAGGAAAATGGAGAATAACTCTCAATACAGCCAGCCAATAATAAAGATTGTAAGCGCAAGCGATGTAACAGAAGAAACAAAGAGAAAGAAGAGAGAAGAGGCAACTGAGAAACTACTATTACTTGGTGCAGCAAGTGCAGCAGTATTAACTGCAGGCAAGCTATTCAAAGATAATCCTAATGCTCTAAGCAAAATAAATATCCTAAACAACGGAATCCTAGATGCCTCTATACGAGGCATTTCTGGTTCTAAGTCAAACCTAGATTCATACTCCCAATTAAAGGGTGGAAACAAGTCATTCTCAGACGTTATATTAAACGCCGTTAGGAACATGGAGGAGCTATCTCCATTTAAGATACTTAGAACATTTAATCTATCACACTTAATATC
>Ga0102812_10001946_pt1 | contig 14074 bp, 16 predicted proteins | sample ColrivemetaGS713_FD_79334 | JGI IMG/M metagenome (GOLD analysis project Ga0102812, IMG submission 79334) | Estuarine microbial communities from the Columbia River estuary - Flood tide ETM metaG S.713 | ecosystem: Environmental > Aquatic > Marine > Intertidal zone > Estuary | place: USA... | reverse complement strand
GCCTTAGCCTTAGCCCTAGGCTTACCCTCTTGCTCTGAATTCAGCAGCGCTTCTTTAGCGGCACGTGCTGCCTCAGCGGCACGAGCTGCTTCTTCAGCAACACGACGCTTATCGGCCTCTGCCTGCAGCTTCTCAGCCTCGGCAGCATGGCGCTGTGCTGCCACTTCGGCATCCGCACGTTTACGCGCATCCTCTTCCGCCTTAGCCGCAGCATCTTCTGCTTGCTGTTGCTCAGGGCTCAGGTCTTCACGCTTGACGTAAGTCCGCTTCTTGCGAACTTCCACGTTGACGGTCTTCCTGCCACCCACTTTCAGGGTACTTGTGGTTTTACGGCTCAGCGTGATGCGACGCGGCTGAGCATCATTATTGTCATCGCCATGGCTGCGCTTAAGATGCCCTAGCAACGTCTGTTTCTCTTCCTCGGTGACAGTATCACCTTCGGCACTATGCCCTAGACCGGCAGCTTTCATTTGCTGTAATAGACGTTCAACGGGAACGTCCACCACGTCGGCAAGCTGTTTTACGTTCAGTTCTGCCATTGTTTGGTGCTCCAGTGAATCGTTACTCTTCAGATTCAGCAAACCAAGGGGCGCGCGCAGTCATAATCAGCGCACCCGCCTTTGCTTCATCCATACCGTCAATATCGATCAGGTCATCGATCGACTGCTCTGCCAAATCTTCCATCGTGATAACGCCCTGACTGGCGAGGACAAAGGCCAGGTGACGATCCATTCCATCCATGCTCAGCAGATCTTCGGCAGGCTCTGCTTCTTCCAGTTTTTCTTCTGATGCTATAGCCAGATTCAGCAAAGCGTCTTTAGCACGAGTGCGAAGTTCGTTGACGATATCTTCATCAAGACCCTCAATCTCCAGCATCTCTTCTAGCGGTACATAAGCCACCTCTTCTAGAGAGGTAAAGCCTTCCTGAACCAGCATCTGGGCAAATTCATCATCGATATCCAAGTGCTCTGAGAAAATCTCCGTAAGACCACTGGACTCTTCTTCCTGTTTGGCAACAGCCTGTTCGGCTGACATGACATTCAAGGTCCAGCCAGTCAACAAACTGGCAAGCCGAACGTTTTGACCGCCCCGTCCGATCGCCATAGCCAGATTTTCCTGGGCTACCGCCACGTCCATAGAGTGATCGTCTTCGTCAACAACAATCGATGCCACTTCCGCAGGGGCCATCGCATTAATGACCAGCTGCGCAGGATTATCATCCCAGAGGATAATATCGACACGCTCGCCATCAAGCTCACCAGAGACAGCCTGTACCCGAGAACCACGCATACCGACACATGCCCCAATGGGATCAATACGGCCGTCGTTGGTCTTCACAGCGATCTTAGCCCGCGATCCTGGATCGCGCGCACTACCACGAATTTCAATCACCTGCTCGGACACTTCAGGAACTTCAATTTTAAACAGTTCGACCAGCATTTCAGGGCAGGTACGACTCAGGAACAACTGCGGTCCACGAGCCTCACTGCGCACATCCTGAAGGATCGCCCGCATCCGATCACCCATCCGAAAGGTTTCACGACCGATCAATTGGTCACGATTCAGCAAGGCTTCGGCGTTATTACCCAGATCAACGATGACACTGTCACGAGTCACTTTTTTAACGGTACCGCTGACCAACTCACCAACACGGCTTAGATACTCGTCAACCACCTTGGCACGCTCAGCTTCGCGTACTTTTTGGACGATGACCTGCTTAGCGGTCTGCGCAGCGATCCGGCCGAAGCCAATCGACTCAACCTGCTCCTCATGAACATCACCCGCGACTAGCGCGGGGTTTTTCTCATGCGCTTCCTCAAGGGTTAACTCAGTACCCAACAAGGCCATATGATCATCAGCAACAACCTGCCAGGTACGAAACGTCTCGTAACCACCGGTGGCCCGATCTATAACGACCCGAATGTCTGCGTCTTCGTCGTAACGTTTTTTTGTCGCAGTTGCTAGCGCTAACTCTATCGCCTCGAAAATGACGCTTTTAGGCACATCTTTTTCGTTGGATACCGCTTCAACAACCAGAAGAATCTCTTTATTCATTCCACCGCCTCACTCAACTCCGGTTATTTAAAACCGGGGAACAACATTCGCTTTATCAATGGAATCGATCGGCAGTAGATACTCATGCTTATCGACCTCAATGACCACATCTCCCTCTTCAACACCTTTTAATAAGCCGTTGAATCTGCGTCGACCCTCGAAGGGTGAGCGCAAACGAACCTGAACTTGATAACCTATAAACTGGGTATATTGCGCCAACGTAAATAGCGGCCGATCCATTCCCGGGGATGACACCTCTAAGGTGTATTCGCCCGAAATAGGATCTTCAACATCAAATACCCCACCGATCTGCCGACTCACGGCCGCACAATCATCGACCGTGATACCTGCTTCAGCATCGATAAAGATCCGCAGACTGGTATGGCGCCCCTGAGAGGCATACTCCACGCCCCAGAGCTGATAACCCAACCCTGTCACTACCGGCGCAATCAGTGCATCCAAGCGTTCACTTTTGGTTGCCACAAAACACCTCTATTTCAGAAACAAAAAATGGGTCAAAGACCCATTCTACTCACTCGATCCAACCCCATTTCAAGCCAAACGAGCGCATTTACCGCCAACAGCATAGAACTAAAGATCACACCTAACAAAAAGCCCCTAAAAAGGGGCTTCTCGCTTTAAATTCTGCCTCTTACATTTAAAATCCTGTATATCGAATCCTAAATTCAGCGGCAGATTATAAAACTAGCAACCGGCTTATACAAGCCAGGCTGTAATAGCTTGTTACTCTGAACATACTGCTTAATTTGGTACCGAGAGCGGGACTTGAACCCGCACGACCCTAAAGTCACTACCCCCTCAAGATAGCGTGTCTACCAATTCCACCACCTCGGCAAAACTACTTTCAATCAGCCTTGGGCACATCAGTGCTTGGCTGATTGTTCTCTTTGAGCTCCGGCGCTTGCTGCTCCGCCTGCTCGATAACCATGGCTGAAGGGACACCCTGGTCAGAAATTGATTCCGCTTTCTGCTTGGCATAAACAGCCAAGGTAAAACTAGTCAAGAATATACCCAAGGCAACGATGCCCGTTACTCGACCCAAAAAACTACCAGTGCCCTGACTACCAAACATGGTCTGAGACGCACCACTACCGAAAGCCGCACCAGCTTCGGCGCCCTTGCCCTGCTGCAACAGCACCAGCGCAATTAACGCCACCGCCAGCACCACATGAGCAATAAGAATTAATGTTTCCATCTATCACTGCCTAATCTTATCGATCAGCGCTTAGCCGCTCGACAAATTGCCACAAACTCATCGACCTTCAAAGAGGCCCCGCCTACTAACGCACCATCAATGTCTTGCATCGAAAACAATGATTCAGCATTTGCCGCATTGACACTACCACCATAAATAATGGGTAGCTCCTGCGCGACATTTTCACTCTTATGCGCAATCCTATGACGAATCGCAGCATGTATCTCTTGCGCCTGCTCAGGAGTGGCTGTTTTCCCAGTCCCTATTGCCCAAACAGGCTCATAAGCGACCACAGCATCCTGAAAAAACTCTACACCTAACAACTCTAATACAGCATCCAGTTGTTCAGAGATTACAACCAACGCCTGACCACTTTCGCGCTGCTGCAGTGTTTCACCAACACAAAAAATTGGGGTTAATCCCGCATCTTTTACTGCTCTATACTTTTCAGCGATTTGAGCATCCGTCTCTGCAAACAATGCCCGTCGCTCTGAGTGGCCCAAAATCACGTACTGGCACCCAAATTCTTTAAGCATCGATACCGAAACTTCTCCGGTATAGGCACCTACAGCATACTCACTGGCTGTTTGCGCTCCGAGCACAATTGACGTATCGCCAATCAAGCCTGATACACGGTCTAAAAAAACAGTAGCCGGACAAACGACCACCTCGACCCCGGAAACCTCTGCGACTTCGGCACGTAAACCTGCCATCAACGCTGAAATGCTCTCTAAAGAGCCATTCATTTTCCAGTTACCGGCAACTAACGGCTGACGCATCTTCTAACCCCGTCTCAAGCGGGTGGCAATACTAAACAAGTTACCCATAACTTACAAGCACGCCACCCAACAATTCAAACCCTCAAGCTTAAACACTTAAACTCAGCAAAAGGCTTGCAGCACAACACGCCAGCCAGTCTTTTAAATCCGAACCAGCCAAGCATGATCCGTCATTGACGCCTTCCAGCGAACAGACCCATTTATCCACTGATAGCGACCTCAACCTCCGCAGCTAAGCGCTCAGCTAGCTGCTTAACCTGGGTAATATCAACACCCTCGACCATAACCCGAACCACGGGCTCTGTCCCAGAGGCTCGAAGCAACACCCGCCCTCGCCCGTCAAGCTCTGCCTCGATAGCGCGTATCGCCTGCTGGACTTCAGGCAGCAGGGTAGGATCACTCTTCTGCGGCAGCCTGACATTGATCATATGCTGAGGCATTTTCTGCATCTGCGCTGCCAGCTCTGCCAATGTTTTTCCGCTTTGCACAATCGCCTGCAAGACCTGCAATGCAGCAACGATACCGTCACCGGTGGTAGTCAAATTACGACAGATAATATGGCCAGAGGACTCCCCACCCAAGCTCCAGCCTCGGCTCGCAAGCTCCTCCATCACATACCGGTCTCCTACGTTCGCGCGGACGAACGGGATATCATGATGTTTAAGGGCCAACTCCATGCCGAAATTACTCATCAGCGTACCGACCAAGCCACCGTTAAACTGCCCCTCTGCCTTCAATGCCAATGCAATAATCAACAACAGCTCATCACCATCGACCAGCTGCCCTAGATGGTCCACCATAATCAGCCGATCGCCATCACCATCCAAGGCCAAGCCCAGATGAGCCTCCTCGGCCAAAACGATTTTCTGCAGTACTTTAGGCGACGTCGAGCCGCAATCCTCATTGATATTGACGCCATCAGGTGAAGTCGCCAGCTCTAAGACCTCAGCACCCAGTTCGCGCAACACTTTAGGAGCAATATGGTACGTCGCGCCATTGGCGCAATCGATTACGATTTTAAGCCCTTTAAGACTCAACGCCCGGGGCACGGTCCCTTTACAGAATTCGATATAGCGCCCAGCAGCATCATCAACCCGCCGCGCTTTACCCAGCGAGGCAGAATGCTCGGTGGTCATCTCCTGATCCATCTGCGCTTCGATCGCCCGCTCTATTTCATCGGCCAGCTTAGTACCTTGAGCAGAGAAAAACTTGATACCGTTGTCTTGATAGGAGTTGTGCGACGCACTGATCACGATCCCCGCATCCGCTCGAAATGTTCGTGTCAGATAGGCGATAGCAGGTGTCGGCATCGGACCCAGTAATAAAGAATCAACCCCGGCCGCAGCCAACCCTGCTTCGAGCGCAGACTCAAACATATAACCTGAAATGCGTGTATCCTTACCAATCAAAATTTTGCTACGCCCCTGACGGGCAAACACCTTACCCGCAGCCCAGCCCAGCTTTAATACGAAATCCGGTGTAATAGGGTAATGGCCCACTTTGCCGCGAATACCATCCGTTCCAAAATATTTCCTTGTCACACCTACCTCCAAATCAACGACAACTTTCTCGCACTGCCTGACACACCTTGACCGCATCCTGGGTCGCAGCCACATCATGTACGCGCAAAATCCAAGCACCCTGCGTCAGCGCCAACACTGCAGCAGCCAGACTACCATAAACTCGAGCATCAACAGTCTTATCCAGCAGCGCACCGATCATCGACTTGCGCGATAAACCGACTAACACCGGCGCCCTCAGGCACATCAGTTGTTGCAACTGGTTGAGCAGGACCAAATTATGCTCCAGCGTCTTTCCAAATCCAAACCCGGGATCAACGATCACCTGATCTGACGGAATACCCGCTTCGCCACAGAGCAACAGACGCTGCTGCAAAAACTCCATGACCTCAACCACCACATCCGCATACCCAGGCGCTTGCTGCATAGTCTCTGGCTGCCCCTGCATATGCATAAGACATACCGGCAACCGAGTTGCCGCCGCAGCAGCCAACGCTCCCTCGCGACCCAACGCCCGCACATCATTGATCAATCCGCAACCGGCCTGTGCTGCCGCCGTCATCACTGCCGGAGTGCTGGTATCTACAGACACCACCACATCCAACTCCCGCACCAGCGCTTCAATTGCGGGCACCACGCGATCCACCTCCTGCTGCCCGCCCACTAAAGCCGCGCCTGGACGCGTGGACTCGCCCCCGACATCAAGCAAGGTGGCACCGGCCTTCACCATCTCAGCGGCCCGGAAAAGCAGCTCAGACCGGTCCAACCGACCTTCTCTGTAGAGCAGCCCCCCATCTGAGAACGAATCTGGTGTGACATTGAGAATACCCATCACCTGAGGGCAATCTAGCGAGAGACTACGGGCTCCAAACTGAAAAACTCGATCCGCCATATATTACCGATTTAATAATTTATAAAACGCAGACAAAAAAGCCGACAATAGTCGGCTTTTCCCCATGCAGCTCGTTAATTAATGCACTGGCTTATCGGAAGCGTCCAGCCCCGCATCATCTGAATCTGCATCCGACGGCTCCGTCGATGCCGTGTCTTTGTTCTCAGCCTTGATATTTGAGGCAGAACCTCCACCTTGATCCCAACCCTCAGGCTCACTCACAGGCTGCCGAGCCATCAGTTCGTCAATCTGATCGCTATCCAGGGTCTCGTATTTCATCAACGCCTCGGTCATCGCTTCCAGGATATCCCGATTGTCCTCTAGTAATTTCTGCGCACGCCCATAACATTCATCAATGACGGTGCGGACCTCCTCGTCAATCAACTTAGCCGTTTCGCCCGACACACCCTTGGCAGCCTGCCCCGGCATCCGCCCAAATGGATCGCCATCCTCATCATCGTAAAGCAATGGCCCAAGCTTTTCGGACAACCCCCACTTGGTCGCCATACCTCGCGCCAACTGGGTAGCGCGCTGAATATCATTGGACGCACCCGTCGTCACACCATCGGTACCCAGAGTCATCTGTTCGGCAATACGCCCACCGTAGAGACTGCAGATCTGACTCATGAGTGCTCGCTTAGACAGGCTATAACGGTCCTCTTCGGGCAGAAACATGGTCACCCCCAGAGCACGCCCACGGGGAATAATGGACACCTTATAAACAGGATCGTGGTCCGGGACCAACCGACCTACAATAACGTGACCCGACTCGTGATAAGCGGTATTCAGACGTTCCGCATCAGACATAACCATTGAACGTCGCTCTGCACCCATCAACACTTTATCTTTGGCTTTCTCAAACTGCTCCATGCCGACAGTTCGAAGATTGCCACGCGCCGCAAACAACGCCGCTTCGTTGACCAAGTTAGCCAAGTCAGCTCCAGAAAAACCTGGGGTTCCCCGAGCAATCAGATCCGCTCTAACATCATCGCCCATGGGTACTTTGCGCATATGAACTTTTAAAATCTGCTCACGGCCACGGATATCAGGCAAGCCCACAACCACCTGACGATCGAAACGCCCAGGGCGCAGTAACGCTTTATCCAGCACATCAGGACGGTTAGTCGCAGCGATCACAATGACCCCTTCGGTGCCTTCAAAGCCATCCATCTCAACTAGCAGTTGGTTTAGCGTTTGCTCACGCTCATCATTACCGCCACCCATGCCGGCACCACGATGGCGCCCCACGGCATCGATCTCATCAATAAAGATGATGCAAGGCGACTGCTTTTTAGCCTGTTCAAACATGTCGCGGACACGCGAAGCACCAACACCGACAAACATTTCAACAAAATCAGAACCGGAGATGCTAAAAAACGGCACCTTAGCCTCACCTGCAATCGCTTTCGCTAGCAAAGTTTTACCGGTACCCGGGGAGCCTGACAGCAACACACCTTTAGGAATATGGCCACCCAAACGATGAAACTTACCCGGATCCATCAGAAACTCTACCAGCTCCTGAACCTCCTCTTTAGCTTCTTCAACTCCAGCCACATCGGCAAACGTTGTTTTAATTTGATCCTCACTCAGCAACCGCGCCTTGCTCTTACCAAAGGACATAGGGCCACCTTTACCGCCTGCTCCGCCTTGCATCTGGCGCATAAAAAACATGAACACAGCGATAATCACCAGGATCGGGAAACTAGCCACCAACAATTGGCTCCAGATGCTTTGCTGCTCAGGTTGTTTGCCTTCGATAATAACCCCATGGTTGTAAAGATCATCAACCAGCTTGGGATCCTGAAGCGCTGGGCGCACGGTGACAAAACGGCCCCCGCTTTGCAGCTCACCGCTAATCTCATAACCTTCGACGACCACCCGGGTCACCTGCTCGCTACGCACCTGCTCAATAAACTGCGAATAGCTGAGCTTATTGGCCTCAGGCTCTGTATTAAAATTATTGAAAACCGTCAACAGCACTGCAGCGATGATCAGCCACAACACCAGGTTTTTTGCCATATCGTTCAAGCGAAGCTCCTTTAAGCTACTTCTGTAACCGCCCTTCTATAAAAAGAAAGACAACGTTCATCGAACCTGCTGCAATATTACTCTTTAAAACCACGGCAGAGCTGATAAATTTCCCGCGAACGGGCACGAGACGAATCAGGCTTGCGCGACTGCACTTTGGTAAAGCTCCGGCGCATCTCCGCCAACAGTGCATCAAACCCTTCGCCCTGGAACACTTTGGCAAGAAACACGCCGTTAGGCTTCAATACCTGTCGGGCTAACTCCAAGGCCAACTCTACCAGATAGATCGCCCGGGGTTGATCAATAGAGTTCATACCGCTCATATTGGGGGCCATATCTGAAATTACAAGGTCAACCTGTCGCCCTCCCAGGGCAGAAACTATCTGCTCATAGACCGACTGCTCGGTGAAATCGCCCTGAATAAAAGTAACATCGGCCAAACCATCCATAGGCAAGATATCAGAGGCTACAACACAACCACTACTGCCGACCTTTTGTGCCGCAACCTGAGACCACCCTCCTGGTGCTGCACCCAAGTCCACCACAATCATTCCAGGCCGCAGTAGCCGATCCTTTTGATCCAACTCAAGCAACTTATAACTGGCCCTTGAACGGTACCCTTCTTCCTTGGCCTTTTGGACATAGGGATCATCGAAATGTTCCTTCAACCACTGACCACTACTCTTTGATCGTGCCACGCTTATACCTGCTCCACTATCTACTGCAACCTATCGATTACAGGGTAAACTTTTAATCTATCATCCAGAAGCTCAGGCAATTAGGCGAAAAAAAACGATTAATGGCCATATTTACGATATCCGGCGTAGATCAGTGTTAAGTCCGACGAACTCCTAAGGTAAACTAGCCCTTAGTTCAATATTCAGAATACACGTTGCGGACTCCTATCCGCCTACCCATGACAGGTCCAACGAGAGGTTGACCATACTATTATGAGTTTAACAGCCACGCAAAAAAAGCAGTACCGCAGCCTAGGACATAGCCTACACCCGCTGGTTACTGTTGCCGGCAACGGCTTGACCGAGGGAGTTCAACTCGAGGTTGATCGCGCTCTGGAAGATCACGAACTAATTAAAGTGAAATTCAATGTTGGTGATCGCGATGTCAAAATGACTCTCATTAAGCAGCTCTGTGATCAGGTACAGGCTGAACTGGTTCAGCAGATCGGTAATATTGCATTGATTTATCGTGCCGCTGATGAACCTAATCCGAAGCTATCCAACCTATTACGATAACCATGATTAATAGGGGCTGCCAATCAATCAGCAGCCCTAGCAATCGATAACCCATACAGACAGCAACAACAGCGCCGCCAAAAAGCTTTATAAATCCGATCTACATCAAACAATCAGCAACCCAAACCGCTACAGCGTTAAAAGATTGACCTATCGCAATACTAGGTTATGCATATCTCCCTAGACTCCCCATTTCTTACCAACACAAGCAATGGACGCAGGAGACTATCTTTGAATATCAAACCTCAGCACCCATGGGTCCATCCACTGGAACTCCGTCATACATATCGGCTATTAAGCACACTGCCACTGGCCCATAAAACAGCCACTGAAGTGGAAGAGTTAACCGATCGCCTTGCCAATGCTCGCAGTGTTCTGGAGCTGAACCGTTTCATTCGTCAGCTGCGCGTAGATGAGCACAAAAACAACTCCTCCGCTTAATGGGCAGCCATCACGGTTTAATTGCCGTTATAATGCACGACCCAATTCAAACCAAGGTAGTCCGCGCTGATGTCATCTTTATCTCCCACTCTATCTCTTGCAATGGAGTTGATCGCTCGCCCTTCGGTGACCCCTGACGACGCGGGTTGCCAAGAGCTATTGATCCAGCGCCTGCAGACCCTAGGTTTCAATATTGAGCGATTGCCATTTGAAGATGTCAGCAATCTCTGGGCAAGACGCGGCAGTTCTGGCCCGCTGTTTTGCTTTGCAGGCCATACTGATGTCGTCCCGTCCGGACCTGAGGAGCACTGGACCCACCCTCCCTTTACTCCCCAGATTCATGAGGGCTACCTTTGCGGACGTGGCGCTGCCGATATGAAAGGCAGCATTGCAGCCTTTATCTGCGCCCTTGAGCGTTTTATTGCACACCATCCCGACCACGCCGGATCTATCGCACTATTAATCACCTCCGATGAGGAGGGCGATTTTATCAACGGCACCCCCCGGGTGGTAGATGTACTGGAATCCCGGAACGAAAAGATCGACTGGTGCATCGTCGGTGAACCGAGCAGCTCTAAAAAAGTCGGGGATGTGATTAAAAACGGGCGCCGCGGATCTATCAGTGGCACGCTGACAGTGCATGGCAAGCAAGGCCATGTTGCATACCCGCATCTGATCAGCAACCCGATTCACCTCGCCGCACCTGCACTGGCAGAGCTTTCAGCGATAACTTGGGACCAAGGTAACGACTATTTCCCTCCGACGAGCTTTCAGATCTCCAACATAAATGCCGGAACGGGCGCCACCAATGTGGTTCCAGGCGCGCTCGAGGCCAAATTCAATCTACGCTTTTCTACCGAGATCTGCGCCGATCAGATCAAACAACGGGTTCACACGATCCTTGATACCTACAAACTTGACTATGCCCTCGACTGGGTCTTGTCTGGAAACCCGTTCATCACAGACGAAGGCTCACTGGTCAGCGCATGCCGGGACAGCATCCAAGCCATCACGGGGCAGACGACCGAACTATCAACCTCAGGGGGTACCTCTGACGGCCGCTTTATCGCCCCAACAGGTGCACAGGTGGTGGAGCTCGGCCCCTGTAACGCGACCATTCACCAAGTCGACGAGCGTGTTCGTGCGGAGGATCTCGACACCCTGTCTTCGTTGTATGAAAACATCCTAGCCCGGCTACTCATACCATGAGTTTAACTAGCAGCCTGCGTTGCCCACTATGTCAGCACTCACTAACCGTATCCGCAAATAGCATCTTATGTGGTAATGGCCATTGTTATGACCGAGCTAAGCAGGGCTATTACAACCTCCTGCCAGTACAACAAAAGCACTCAAGAGACCCGGGGGATGACGCTCGGATGGTCGCCGGTCGGCGTGAGTTTTTAGACCAGCATCACTATCAGCCGCTATCAGATGCCATCAACAGCCTACTAATTCCACAACTCCAGGCGTCGCAGCCCCCCTTACCACAGCCATTACAGTTACTCGATTGCGGCTGCGGCGAAGGCTATTACAGCACCCGACTAGAAGCGGCTCTCAACCTAAAAGCATTACAGCATCAACTGATCGGCGTAGACATCTCCAAACACGCCATTAAGGCAGCCTGCCAACGCAGCAAGAATATTACTTGGATCGTGGCCTCCGGCACTAAACTCCCTGTTGCTCCCGCAAGCCAACAGGCAATGCTTTGCCTCTTCGCACCGTTGAGCCGCAACGCCTTCCACCAATCATTGAGTCCGGGCGGGCTATTATTGGTAGCGACCACCGGCAGCGAGCACTTGCTGGAGCTCCGAGAGCAGATCTACCCAGAGGTCCGCCGCAACGCCTATGATCCACTTCCAGAACTCACCCCGCTCTTCGAACCTATCACTATGAAGCAGGTTCAATACCGTTTCACCCTGACAGATAATGGCTCTATCCTGCAATTATTGGCAATGACGCCTCATCAATGGCGAACCGATGCAGCTGCACGCGAGCGCCTGCTACAGCTGCACCAGCTTGAACTTGGCGTCGACATTAATCTGCATCTGCTAAAGGCCAAGGACTGAGTCCCCATGCCACATTTAAAAGCCTTTTTACTTCGCCAAGCAGACAACCCGCGCCGCAACCTTAACTGGGTGATGGGTGGGGCAATACTTTTTTTTATCGGACTCGGTCTGATTGTTTACGCGGAAAAACAGATCAGCAGCTCCCTGCAACAAGAATTCATAGCCGTCGTAGGACTGGTGTGCCTGAGTAGCGGCGGTATACTGGCAGCTATCGGCTATATCAGCCTCAGCATTTTACGAATTTTCAGGTTTATTAACGATGAGTCAAACCCCAATGGACCGCCACCCAGACATTGAGATCTATGTAAAACAACGTTCAGTAGAGCAGATCACCCAGTGGCTAGAATCCATATTCGAACGGCTTGAGGATACCAACACACAGGGGCATACACACCGTTTTACAGCGACTTATCATCGAGTAAAAATCCCTGTTACAGTGATTGACCGGGCTGCCAAAGATTTCTGCAGCATCTGGTTCGATTCAGCACAAACACCTTGGGCTCAGGATCTCGACTGCGCCCAGCAGGCTCAACAACAGCTCAACACCGAGATCCGCTGTATTGTGTCAGGCTGGAAAGAAGGAGACGAACCCGACGAGTGGTGGTCGGTCACAGCCCAAGGGGAAAACAAAATCCAATGGCTTGGATAAAAAGACCCATCTGATAAGAAACAACGGGTCAAGCAGCCAGCTGGACCCGGGATTGACGCACTTCATCGACCATATCATAGCGTTTAGCCAGAACGGCCGCCTGGCTTAATGGCACTACCTCACTACCAGCAACAGACTCCAGTAGCGGTTGTACCTTTCGGTTCAGGGGCATGGTATCTAACCAACTAATCCACATGTGTAGATCACCTAGACGACCCTCCTTCAGCGCCTGAGCCATATTGCCCGCTATTTCAGGGGTATACAGCTGATGACGATCAGCGGATCTAGAATCCGCTTTCTCACCCTGATCACGCAATGACAGTTGCTGCGACCACTCCTGCGACGCCGAGATCATGCTTAACATCAGCGCAAACTGTGCCCCGTCCGCACGCCGAACAGCCGGATTGACTCCAGCATGCAGTGCTTCTATCCGTGCGTTGATGATCTCTTCGGGTCTCATCACAATTCCAATAATGAAATACAAATTACAGCAAACTACTCATCGGCCGTAACTGCATTTACTTTAATGAAAGGAGAGTTTACCGAGCATGCGCGGGGAGTGGGCTGCAGAACGTCAGCCTCATCGAGCCAATAATCAGAGGGGATTACAGAGTCTTAAGTATCAAATAGCTTAACCATTCGCTGTGAAACAGCGGTTATTCGATGGGCACTTCTTCAGACTGGTACTCAATAGAGATCACAACCCACTCAGCAACCCCTTTAGGCGTAGTGACTGTCACAACCTCGCCTACCGCTTTCTTTAGCAGTGCGCGAGCCATAGGAGAATCAATCGAAATGTAATCATTCCGGCCATGGATCTCATCGACACCCACAATACGAAAACGCTTAGTGTCTTCGTCTGCATTTTTGATCTCAACCCGAGCACCAAAAAAAGCTTTACCCTCCTGTTGCGGCGAGTAATCAACCACCCTAAGAACTTCGAGACGTTTTCTAATGAATCTAACCCTACGATCTATCTCACGTAAGATTTTTTTATTGTACTGGTAGTCTGCGTTCTCACTGCGGTCACCGAGAGAGGCAGCCCAAGTGACCTTGGATGTGATCTCTGGACGATACACGAGCCAAAGATGGTTCAGCTCTGTTTTTAAAGCTTGCAGACCTTCCCTAGTGATTAAATTGGTTTTCAAACGATGTCCTCAACTCCATAAATCTAT
>Ga0102812_10001945_pt1 | contig 14077 bp, 9 predicted proteins | sample ColrivemetaGS713_FD_79334 | JGI IMG/M metagenome (GOLD analysis project Ga0102812, IMG submission 79334) | Estuarine microbial communities from the Columbia River estuary - Flood tide ETM metaG S.713 | ecosystem: Environmental > Aquatic > Marine > Intertidal zone > Estuary | place: USA: Columbia... | reverse complement strand
GAGCATTAGAGAAGGCAGGTCTATCCAAGGATTTAGTAGATGAGGTAATTATGGGTTCTGTTATTCAAGCAGGACTAGGTCAAGCTCCGGCAAGACAGGCGGCTAAAGCAGCGGGGCTTCCCGATAAAGTTATTTGCACTACTATTAATAAAGTATGTGCTAGTGGTATGAAATCAATTGCCATTGCTGCTCAAAATATTATGTTAGGCGACGCCGATATTATTATTGCAGGTGGAATGGAAAGTATGACTAATGTTCCTTTTTATAATACGGCTCAAAGATGGGGTAATAAATACGGGGATACCGTAATGCAAGATGGTTTAGCAAAAGATGGTTTAGTGGATGTATATGATAAAGTAGCCATGGGTAATTTTGCAGATACTTGTGCCACAAAATATAATGTAAGTAGAGAAGCACAAGACGCTTTTGCGGTGAATAGCTATAAAAAAGCACAAGCTGCTACTGAAAATGGATGGTTTAAAGATGAAATTGTGCCTGTTGAAATTCCGCAGAAAAAAGGAGCAGCCATTATTGTAGATAAAGATGAAGAACCTTCGAAAGTAAATTTTGATAAATTACCACAATTAAATCCAGCCTTTAGTAAGGAAGGAACGGTTACTGCAGCGAATGCAAGTACCATGAATGATGGAGCAGCTGCAGTAGTTTTAATGAGTGCAGCAAAAGCAAAAGAATTAGGTATTAAACCCATTGCCATTATAAAAAGTTTTGCCGATGCAGAACAAGATCCAAAATGGTTCACCACTTCACCTTCATTAGCCTTACCTAAAGCTTTACAAAAAGCGAATTTAACTATAAACGATATTCATTTTTTTGAATTCAACGAAGCCTTCTCTGTGGTGGGAATTGTGAATACAGAAATTTTAAAAATAGATGCTAGTAAAGTAAACGTGCATGGAGGTGCTGTGGCATTAGGACATCCACTAGGTTGTAGTGGCGCCAGAATTATTGTAAGCTTAATACATATACTTTCTAAGCATAAAGCTAAATATGGAGCAGCAGCTATTTGTAATGGAGGAGGAGGTGCCTCTGCGATGGTAATTGAGCTTGTATAATATTTATTAAGCTTGAACTGCCTGTTCTTCTATTTCTTCCATTTGAATGCCGCCATGACTTTCGTCGTAAACACAATTGCCATTTTTAATTAACAAGACCTGAGGTGATTCATGTGATACATCGAAGCCTTCGGCAATTTCTTTTGAAATATTTCTATAGTTCAATAAGTCTAAATAGTGAAAATCTATATTATTGGGTGTATCTGCTCTTTCTAATCTAGCCAATGCCATTTTACTAATACTACAAGTGGTACTATGTTTTAAAATCAATTGAGGTTTAGTAAAAGAAGCTGCTTTTATGGCTTCGATTTGCTTGCTATCTATAATAGGATTCCATTGCATAAGGTCTAAGTTTGGTCGCAAATTTAAGCATTAAATTGGAACTAAATAAATATCTAATCATGATTTTAGTTAGTAAGATTAACTAACTTTACACTTATAATAAATTATATGCGTTTACAACTTAACAGAGCTATTTGTTTTATTGATTTAGAAACCACAGGCATTAATGTAAGTACCGATAGAATTGTAGAAATTGCTATTGTAAAAATTATGCCCGATGGGACTAAACAAGTAAAAAGGAAATTGGTGAATCCGGAAATGCCTATTCCAAAGGCTGCATCTGATGTGCATGGTATTTCTGACGAAATGTTGAAAGACGCACCCACTTTCAAACAAATAGCCAACGAAGTAAAACAATTTATTGAAGCTTCAGATTTAGCAGGTTATAATAGCAATAGATTTGATATTCCCATGTTAAATGAAGAATTTTTAAGAGCAGGTATTAATGCCGATATTGAAACCAGAAAATTATTAGATGTACAGAAAGTGTTTCATATGATGGAGCAAAGAACACTTACAGCTGCCTATAAATTTTATTGTAATAAGAATTTAGAAGATGCCCATAGTGCTGAAGTGGATGCTACTGCCACCTGGGAAATTCTAGAAGCTCAGTTAGAGAAATACCCTCAAATTGGTAATTCTGTAGAATCCATTGTGAAATTTACGGGTGAAGATGAAATTATTGATTTTGCACGCCGTTTTGTCTTTGAAAATGGGGTGGAAGTATTTAATTTCGGTAAACACAAAGGGAAGCCTGTAACTCAGGTACTTAAGGAGGAGCCGCAATACTATGATTGGATGATGAAAGGCGATTTTGCCCTTCATACCAAGCAAAAATTGACAGAAATCATGAATAAATCTATTCTGCATAAGTAGGCTATCCCATTTTGCCTTTTTTTCGTAATTTTATACGAATAGCCCCCAGTTATAGTGAAAAAAATTGTTTTAATACCAACCTACAATGAAAAAGAGAATGTCTCTGCCATTTTACATGCAGTGCTGGGTCTCTCTTCGGATTATCATGTTTTAATCATAGATGACAATTCACCCGATGGCACTGCTGCAATAGTAGATTCTTTAATGGGGAAATTCATAGACCGATTATTTATTTTAAAGCGACCAGGCAAACAAGGATTAGGTACTGCCTATATTCAAGGTTTTAAATGGGCATTAGATAAAAATTACGAATATATATTTGAGATGGACGCCGATTTTTCTCATAACCCCAATGATTTAGACCGATTATTGAATGCTTGTGAAGAAAATGGAGCAGATGTTTCTATTGGCAGTAGATATGTGAGAGGAGGTGAAACAGAAAACTGGCCCATAGATAGAAAAATTTATTCACTAGGTGGTTCCGCTTATACTAGGTTAATCACAGGAATGCCTATTAAGGATCCTACAGCGGGTTTTATTTGTTATAAAAATAAAGTACTAGCCGATATTAATTTAGACTCCATACAATTTATTGGATATGCTTTCCAAATTGAAATGAAATTTGCGGCTTGGAAATTAGGCTATAAAATAAAGGAAGTGCCTATTACATTTGTTGATAGAAAAATTGGAGTGAGTAAAATGTCCAAGGGTATTATTAAAGAAGCCATGTTAGGCGTATTAAATATGCAATGGCAGTCAGCTACTGGAAACTTTGTTAAAATGATAAAACGTATTCGTGTCAACTTTTAAGAAGGCCTTAGTTCAACTACATGTTTTTGTTTTCTTAGCAGGACTTACAGGATCTTTAGGCTTTTTAATTAAGCTCAATGGCTTAGTCTTGGTATTCTATCGAATACTTATTACTGTTATTGTATTGTGGGTATTAGCTTTATTTAGAAAAAACATTCATTCCTACAATCTTAAAATAAAGCTTTCTTTACTTGGAACAGGTGCAATCATTGCACTGCACTGGGTTTGTTTTTACCAAAGTATTAAACTAGCCAATGTATCTATTGCCTTGGTTTGCTTTTCTAGTACTAGTTTGTTTAGTTCATTAATAGAGCCAATGTGGAAACATGCTAAAATTCAATGGAGCGAAATATTTATTGGTGCATTAAGTTTATTAGGCATACTACTCATTTTCCATTTTGATACTCAATTTAGAATGGGTATTATAGTAGGTTTATTTTCAGCCTTATTTGCGGCTATCTTTTCTATTATTAATAAGCAATTTACTAATCATATCGATGTGCAAACCATTCAATCCTATGAAATGACTGGGGGCTTATTATTTTTATTCCCTTTTGTTTTACTAGTAGGATTCAATACAGGCTTTAATCCTATAGGTCTAGTACCCACTTCAATGGATTGGTTTTGGTTATCTATATTAGCTATAGCCTGTACGGTATGGTCAACACATCTTATGCTATCTTCCTTAAAACATATTAGCGCTTTTACATTAAATGTAACATTGAATTTAGAGCCTGTCTATGGAATAATTTTAGCCTTTATCCTTTTTAAAGAACAAAAACAATTAGGGCTTAGTTTTTATGCAGGCATTATATGCATTATCATTTCTGTACTCATTCAAATGAGAAGGGTAGTGAAGCAGCACCGTATGCAGCAGATAAAAATGAACTAGAACTCTAAGATAAACCCCACTGTAGGTGTTATAAAGATGGTATTATTTTCATATAAAGAAGGTTCCCCATTAGATCCATCTTTTTTAAGAGCTAATCCATCAGTTGTTTTAAAGCTACCATTTGCCTCATAAGCGAAAATATAAAAAGGCGGAGATACCGTTTTAGCACCATACCAATTTGTAATATCAATATAAAAATCAAAAGTCGTTTTTTTGTAGTTATATTTTTTATCTAATCTAAAATCGCTTGAATGAAAGGCTCTATTGCGTAATATATTTATTTTAGAGTAGTCAAATAAGCCTGTACCTAAAGTGGCAAAGTTTAATTTACTTAAATTCATATCATAAGGGGTATAGGGTGCACCGCCTTGATATCTGAATTTAATACCTAATTCCCAGTTTCTATTAAACTTATAACCTCCCGTTAAACTTAATAAGTGAATATTTTCCCATGAGCTAGGACTATATTTTCCTTGAATATCGGTATAGGCAGATCTGAAAAAACTATAACTAGCTACACCAAAAAAACGCTTCGTTAGTTTTTGTTGTGCAAATAACTCATATCCATAGCTTCTACCTAAACCAATGGTGGAAATATCTTCATTGCCTAAAATATTAAAGTCAGCTCCTAAATTAGATAAACTAATTCCTTTTTCATTACTAATGGGTACGCCAGTATATCTTTTATAAAAAACTTCTGCAGTAAATCGAGTAGACTCTGATTGCAGATATTCAAAACCTGTTACATAGTGGAAGCTTCCTATATAATTGGCATCTCTATTTAAATAATTTCCTGAGCGGTCTTTAAAACCTAAAGCCGTATTCGGTGCTAATTTAAAGTACTTACCTACAGAGGCATTCCAAGTAAGCTGATCGCTTAGAACCAAGCTAAGGCCAACTCTAGGAGAAATTTGACGCATAATTTGATTGCCTGTATTGGTAAAAGTATTGCCATCTTTTCTAATGCCTGCACTAATCCCTAATCTATTATTAAAGGCTCTTTTACCCATCTGGAAAAAAGCACCATACTTTTTATAATTAAAACTTGAACTATAATTAATAATATTTTTCTCCCCCAAAGAAGGTGTGGCATTATTAGGAAATAGATTATTGTATTTCAGGACTTGATAAGTGCTATTGTCATAGTTAATGTCTGCAATATTAAATCCTGTAGTGAATTTAATGCCCAATAAGCTTTTAGAAATATCCCATCTTAAATTATTGACAATATCATTAGAGTTATAATCAAAGGTTTTTTCTCCTTTATCAGGATTTAAATTATCCTCAAATTTTTCATTTACATTATATAAATTACTCTTACTTATTGCTAAATTCCAATATCCTTTTTTAATTAATCGTTTTAAAGTAACACCCACGGTATAACTCCATTGATTAATAGAAGGGCTAGCGTTTAAAGCATAAATTTTTTGAGGGGTTGAATTTCTAGGGGCCGCAAATTTAAATTCGTCAATAGCGCCCACGCCTATAAAGGTTAAAGTTGTTTTAGGGTCGATAGTATGGGTTACTTTAAACTGATAGTCCCAGAAATTAGGTCGAATAGGCAAGTCTAATACATAAAATAAGTATTGTAAATAACTACGTCTTGCAGAAACTAAAAAAGTAGTTTTCCCATTTTTTGATAAAGGGCCTTCAAAAGTACTTGCAAATTCAGTGGCACCCATTCTTACATTTCCTTGTACTTTGTCTGTATTGCCTCTTTTTTGTTTAAACTCAAACACGGAAGAAAGGGCATTGTCAAATTTGGCATCAAATGCAGAAGAAGATAATTTTACCTCATCAATAAAAGATACATTCAATATACCTTGAGGCCCACCCGCACTGCCTTGGGTGCTAAAGTGGTTAATGACGGGTATTTCTATACCATCTAAATAAAACACGTTCTCATTAGGGGCGCCTCCTCTTACTATAATATCATTTCTAAAACCAGCTCCTGTGGAAGCAGAACCGGTAACTCCTGGTAATGACTGTACCACTTTAGAAATATCAAAATTACTTCCTGGGCTAGATTTTATCTCTTCTGAGGTTAATCTTTGAACACTTAAAGGGGTTTCTAAAGTAGCAGCTCTTACCGTTTTTCTATTACCGCCTACTCTTACTTCTGCTAATTGAAAAGACTCGGGAATTAGTTCTATAGTATTACTTACTTCATTTCCAGAACTCACAATTACATTAAACAAGGTAAGAGGATATGAACCAATTGAAATAAATTTTATTTGGTATTGTCCGGTAGGGATAGATTTTATAACATATTTACCATTACTATCTGTTACTGTTGAATAGGGTGTATTTAAGACCTTTACAGATACTCCTGCAATAGGGAACTGGGTATTTTTATCAAGCACCCAGCCCGATAAATTACCCTTGTTTTGACCAAAGAGCAGTGTGGCAGAGATAAGGAGGCATGAGGTTAGAAAAATACCTTTCATATAAAAGTTTAATGAAGCAAAAATTTGAATAGAGTATTTATTTATACATATTGAAACCACTGTCTATTGGAATCCCAATTTTCAATTTCTTTACCCACAGCGGATAAGAATTTGGAACCCATAGCTCCATCTACAATACGGTGGTCATAGCTCATGCTAATAAACATCATATGACGAACTAGTATTGCATCGCCAGAAGGTGTTTCTACTACCACGGCTCTTTTTTTAATAGCGCCTAATGCTAGAATAGCTACTTGCGGTTGATTAATAATAGGTGTACCCATAATACTTCCAAAAGAACCAACATTGGTAACAGTGAAGGTACCGCCTTGGGTATCTGTTGGTTTTAATTGACCATTTCTTGCAGCTTGTGCTAAATTATTGACAGCCTTTGTTATACCTACAATACTTAATTGATTCGCACCTTTAATAACCGGTACAATTAAATTGCCGGAAGGTAGGGCAGTAGCCATTCCAATATTAATATCTTTTTTAAGAATAATTTTATCGCCTTCTAAGCTGCAATTAATCATAGGGAATTGCTCAAGCACCGTAGCAATAGATTCTAAGAACATAGGGGTATAAGTAATCTTAGTGCCTTCTCTTCTTTCAAATAATTCTTTTACTTTATCTCTCCATACAACCATATTGGTTACATCTACTTCCACAAATGATGTTACATGCGGGCTTGTTTGTACACTATCCACCATATGCTTCGCAATTAACTTACGCATACGATCCATCTCCATTATTTCGGTAGCGCCTGAAACAATTACTTCATTAGGATTCGCCAACTTAGTGGATTTTGATGCTGAGAAATTAGAAGTCGTATTTTCATATACATCTAAAGGCTTATTGAGTAGGGGTCTTGTGGCTTGTTCATTTATAATTGGCTGCTGTATAGTTTGCGTAGTTTGTTCCTTTAGGTTAGGGCTTGGTAAGTGAATACCCATTTTTTTGCGCGCAATAAAATCTAAAATATCTTTTTTGGTAATTCTACCATTGGTTCCTGTTCCATTAATATGCTGTAGTTCATTCATGCCCACGCCTTCGTTTTGTGCAATATTTAAAACCAAGGGAGAATAAAATTTAGCCTCTACAGTTGAACCAGCTTTAACCGCTGGATTTATTATAATTTCTTTTTGAATACTTGCTTGCGGTATATAAGGTACTTCTTCAATAGGAGCAGGTTCGCTTTTTACTATATTTTCAATAACGGGTGCTAGTTTCTTTTCTGCAATGGGAGCAGCTGTAGTAGGAGCAGCGGCATTTGCTGTAGTGCTAATTCTTGCTATAACAGTTCCAATAGGAACGACGCTATTTACTTCAAATAAAATTTCTGTAATAGTACCCTCTGTAGTGGAAGGAATTTCGCTATCTACCTTATCGGTAGCAATATCCAAAAGTGTTTCATCCAGTTGAATAGTATCACCCACTTTCTTATGCCATTTTAGAATGGTCGCCTCCATGATACTTTCACCCAACTTAGGTAAAACTAGATCCACAATTGGCATATGAGTTAATTTTAGCAAAAATAAGACTAAATCTTATTGATTATTAATAACCTAAGTAAATTTATAGCCTGATTAGCTGTTACTTCTATATTCCTTAACCTGTCAAACCTTAGATAAAATACCTTGGAAACCACTTTTTCTCTACTCGCCACACCCACCCAAACCATTCCTAATGGTTTTTCATCGGTTTGGCCACTTGGCCCCATGATGCCGCTCACCGAAATAGCATAATCGGTATTCATCTTCTCCCTAACTGCTAAAGCCATTTGTTCAACAGCTTCCTTACTCACAGCTCCTACGGTTTGTAATATTTCAGTGGGAACGTCTAAAAATTCAGTTTTGATACGATTATCATAACTAATAATGCCTCCCGTGTAAAACTGAGATGAACCAGCATTTTTGGATAATAAATGACCTATATAACCACCTGTGCAACTTTCGGCAGTGGACACTGTTTGTTTCCTTTGTTTTAATAAATTACCCACGACCATTTCCATGGTTTCGTCAGCGTCTGTTACTAAATATTCTTTAACGGCTTCTTTCAAAGACTCAAATTGAGTATTCACTTCTTTTGCTAATTCTTTTTCATCTTGACCAGAACCAGTTAATCTAAGACGAACCATGCCAATATTAGGTAAGTAAGCAAGTTTAATATAGGCAGGTAAAGCACTTTCAAAATGGGCAATATGTTCAGCCAAAAAGGATTCTCCAATGCCTGCCGTTAAAAGTGTTTTATGCGCAATAAAAGGGGTGGTAAATGATTTTTGTATAACTGGAATAACTTGATTTTCGGTTAACCATCTCATCTCGTGTGGTACACCGGGTAAAGAAAAATAATAAATACCTTCTTTTTTAAATAACATTCCAGGGGCAGTTCCTTTTTCATTAAACAACACTTCACAAACGTCTGGAACCTCAGCTTGCTTTATATTTCGATCTATCATGGGCCTTTTATGGATCGTCTCAAATATATAGGTGATATGATCTAAGCTTGGTTGATGAACAATCATCTTGCCGCCAAAATATTCATTGAGTAGGGGTTTGGTAATATCATCTGCTGTAGGCCCTAGTCCTCCAGTTAATATAATAATCTTGCTTTTTTGGGAGGCTGTATCTAAGGCATTTATGATATCCGCTTTCTTGTCGCCCACCGCAATTCTACTAGTTACAGGTATGCCTATTTTTAATAAGGCTTGTGCAATAAATGCACTATTTGTATCAATAACTTGCCCAATTAATAACTCGTCACCGATGGTAATAATAGTAGCTTGAATAGGGTTCATTGAATCAGGGTTATAGGGTGCAAAGTAAACTAAAAAACAGCGGTTTTTATCTAAAATAGGTGCTTAGTTTTTCAAGCATGGAAGCCGGCATACTAGCCCTTTTACCCAGTTTACTGTCCATAAAATAAAGTTTCACTTTACCAATGGTTAATAGTTTCCCTTCCTCATTGTAAATCTCCTGATCAAATATAATTTTATGCTCTGTAGGCAGTTCTTTGATTTGGGATTTGATCGTTAGCAAATCGTCGTATTTAGCAGGTCTTAAATACTTAATATTTAATTCCACTACAGGTAGCATAATGCCCATATCCTCAATGCCTTTATAGCTTATACCTAAATTTCTTAAGCTTTCTACTCTGCCCACTTCGAAATACTGAGCATAATTGCCATAATATACCACATTCATGGGATCTGCTTCTGCATACCTTACTCTAACCTGTGTGTTGAATTCGTACATGTTTTATTGTTATTGTTGACAAATTTACGAATGAATTCTGTTTTTCCACAATAAGCACTAAATAAGCTTCGTTTTATGAGTAGAGCGTATTTTTAGGTAATTAATAAACAAGCAGCATGTTATCATTGAGAAATAGAATAGTGAATCTGGTATTGTTATGGATGGTTGTTTTTACTTCCTATGGACAATATAGCCAAAACACAAGCCCTTTAGACCCAGTTTTCCAAAAAGGAGTGCATGCACTTCATCAAGGTGATACCCTGGCTGCTTTTCAATATATCCAAACGGCTTATCATTTAAAACCCAAGCAAGAAGATATTACTTACTATTACACTTACTTATCACTTCTATTACAAAAGCCTGCAGTTGAAAATTTAGCCATTAATTATGTAAAGTCTTCCAGTAATAAAATTTATAAAGCTAGAATTAACTTCTTTTTAGGGGACTATTATGTTAAAAAACAAAATACCCAGGAGGCCTTGAATGCTTTTGATAAAGTGAGCATTGCCGATTTGAATAATGAGGAGCTTATTACCATGAAATATCTTCAAGGCTATTTATATTTCAAATTAGGTAACTGGGATAAGGCCACCAATTTATTAAATAGTATCAGACAGTTAAAGCAATCACAGTATTATACCGATGCCAATTATTATGCTGGCTTCATTGCACTTCAAAGAAAGGATTTTACTTTGGCTTTAGCTTGTTTTGAAATTGCTAGTAATAATGAAGCATACGCAAGGTTAACGCCGTTTTATATTAGTCAGATATACTATTTCAATGGAGACATTGATGCTGCTATGGTTAATTGTGAAAAAGCGCTACAAATAGAAGGACAATACTATAACTTGCAATTGCAGCAGTTAATGGGTCATTTATTGTTTGAGAAAAAACAATATCAAAAAGCGGTTCCTTACTTAGCAAAATATGTGGCTGCGCAAGACAATGTGGAAGTCCAAGATTTATACCAGCTTTCTTTTTGTTATTTTCAAGACCAGCAATGGGATAAATCAATTGAAGGATTTAAAAAATTAGCGAATGTAGATGATTCTTTGGGTCAAAATAGCATGTATTTGTTGGGAACAGCTTACTTGAAAGTAAATGATAAAAATGGAGCTAAGAATGCTTTTATGCTCTGCGCTTCTAAAAGTATCAATTTAGAACAAAAAGAAATTTCATTATTTAACTATGGAAAACTACTTGTAGAACTTAAAGAGTATAGTCTTGCGGTGAATGTATTAGATAAATTTATAGAGAACTATCCTCAGTCTACTTACTTCCCAGAATCAAAGTCTTTGTGGATTACTGCATTAGCCTATAATAATAATTATAAACAAGCATTAGAGGCTTATCAATTAATGGAGAACCCATCACTTGAATTATTAAAAATATATCCAGCCATTTTATATGGACTATCCTGCAACCATATTAATGACGGAGAAGTAGAAAAGGCCTATACTTTATTGAATCAACTAAGAAACGCTCCATATAATGGCAATTTCCTATCTGCTACTCATTTTTGGTTAGGTGAAATAAGTTATAAGATGGGCCGCATTGCAGACGCTATTGGCTATTTACAGAAATACATGTTGGATCCTGTAAATAATGGAGAAGTAAATGCAACTAATGCCAGGTATATATTAGGCTATTGTTTTTTGAAAAATGGAGCTTATCAAAAAGCATTAGTACAGTTTAAAGAAATAGTTAGTATTAATCCAGGCACAGCATTAGATCATTTTCAACAAGATGCTTTTGTAAGAGTTGCAGACTGTCAAATGATGTTAAAGAAAATGAATGATGCTTTAGCTACTTACCAGCGTGTAATAGATTTATCTTGGTCTTATGCAGACTATGCCTTTTTACAAAAAGCGACCCTATTAGGAGGCATAGGGAAGGTGACTGAGAAAATTAAGATGCTTACTAATTTCGAATCTAGTTTTCCAAACTCTACTTATATTAATGATGCAAGAATGGAATTGGCAGATACTTATGTAAGCCAAGAAAAGTTTCAAGATGCTATTGCGCCTTTAACTAAAATAAGCTTAGATAAATCAGCTTCCCAATTTTACCCTCAAGCTTATTATAAACTAGGAATAGTATATTTTAATTTGGATAAAAATCAAGTAGCCCTTACTACTTTCAAAGATTTATATGCAACTTATCCTAATTCTACTGAAAGTGAAAATGCCATTGAATATATCCGTAATATTTTTATCGAGGATCAAACGCCAGAATTATATGTTAAGTTCATGAATGACTATGGACATCCTTTAACAGTAAATGAACAAGATTCTTTAATATTCAGGGCATCTGTTATAAAGTATGAGCAAAAAAGATACACAGAATCGGCCATTGGCTTCAGTGCTTATGTACAAAAATTTCCTAATGGAAGATATAGCTTAGAAGCCACCAACTTAATAGCAGAAATTGCTTATTCTAAACAATCCTATGATACTGCCCTGGTTTATTTTTCTAAACTAGCCGATATCGCACCCAATGCCTATGCAGAAAGGGCAGCACTTATAGCTGCTAGATTAAATTATTTTAATTATCAAAACTACGATTTAGCTGAAAAATATTTCTCCATTTTATTGCAAATAGCCACTCAAAAGGAAAATATAACAGAAGCAAATAAGGGCTTATTAAGATGTCAATATAAAGGGGGAAAATGGATAGATGCTAACAAAATAGCCCAACTCATTATTGAGGATAAAAATAGCGCCTTGGATGATATTGAAATGGCCAATATGACCATTTATCATCAGAACTTAATAGCAGGTGATACCAGTGCCGCTTTGCAAATAATTAATAAAGTCATTAAAACAGGTTCTAGTGTTATTACAGCGGAAGCCCATTACCAATTAGCGAATATATATTTATTGCAAAATAAATTAAGCTTAGCGGAGAAAACGGCTTTTGATATTATTAAAAAACAAGCTTCTTATGAATACTGGGTCACAAGTACCTATATTTTATTAGGCGATATTTATGTTGCACAGAAGGACAGCTTTAATGCTATAGCTACTTATAAAAGTGTAGCAGATAATGCCACTATTGAACCACTTAAAATTGTTGCTGCTCAAAAGTTAAAAGAATTGACTGAAACACCAACAATTAAATAACACATTATGAAGTATTTTTTAAAATATAGCTTTTTATTCATTTGTATTTTTTGCTTCTTAACAGCAGGGAATACCCAACAAAAAAATAAGAAAAATGCTAAAATTACGGCTAGTAAGAAAGTAGGCACTAGTAAAAAGAAGAAAACAGTTAAATCGAGTAAAGGAAAAAAGAAGGCTAAAAAATCAAATTCAAAGAAAAATAATAAGGTAGTACGTAAAAAAAATACAGCCACACTTAATATTGAAACAGCCGATTTATCTAAGCTTATCATTACAAATAATATAGCTACACCCAAACTTGATACTATACCTGAAAAAGAAGTGAGTATTATTTCAGCCTTTAAACCTCAGCTGAAAAATATAGCAAAATTAAATTTCACAAAAGCGACTAATAAAATAGACACTAGTAGGACATTACTAAACTATCAAGTGCCCACACAAAATTTAAGCTTTCAATACAGACCTATCTCTTTAATCCCAAGATCCTATAAAGAAAAAGAGACCTCTTTTCCTGTGAACACCACTAATTTAAAACTAGGATTTGGTAATTATAACAATCAGTTTTTTGAAGCTACCTACAATGCAGTAGATAATGATAAACAATCACATGCCTTCGAAGCTAGTTTTGAGACCTCTAACGGTATACAATATTTACAGCAGTTTAACCATAAAAATTTTGCATACATTGGCAGCCTGCAACTTAATGAAAATTACACTATTCAAACGGAAGCATTTTTTCAAAATACACAGCGTTACAGATTTGGTTTAGTGCCAGATAATAGTAGTTTATCCTTAACAGATTATGCACAACCTTTTACGCTGTTTGGAACTTCTATTAAATGGGTGAATGAAAATTCAAAAAATAGTTTAATGAATAAGCTATTCAACCCCACTATTAAATTTGAAAACTTTAAAGGGCTTGCCTCTACCAATAACTTATGGGTAGAAATGTTCAACCCAATGAGCTTTACATTAAAAGGTACAGGCAAATTAAATTTAGATTTTAGTTATAATTATAATAAGTATACACATTCCAACCATGCGAACCAGTCTAATTCAATTTTTGTCATTCAACCCTCTATTGAACTAAATAAATGGAATGCTACTATTAAAGTAGGAGTTAACCCAAGTTTTACCACCAAAGAATTTGCTTTATTTCCAGTTGTTCAGTTTAGTAAAAAATTAAATGATACTAACTATTTATTAGTAGCTAATTGGCAAACTATTTTAACTAATAATAATTATGCAAGCCTTTCATTGG
>Ga0102812_10001942_pt1 | contig 14085 bp, 10 predicted proteins | sample ColrivemetaGS713_FD_79334 | JGI IMG/M metagenome (GOLD analysis project Ga0102812, IMG submission 79334) | Estuarine microbial communities from the Columbia River estuary - Flood tide ETM metaG S.713 | ecosystem: Environmental > Aquatic > Marine > Intertidal zone > Estuary | place: USA... | reverse complement strand
TTAAACGGACTACTATTTATTTTTCCTGAAAAATTTGTCTTGTTGCCGTCTCTAGTTTTAACATCAACAATTGCTGATATTCTACCACCAAATTCTGCCCCAAATCCTGCAGAATAAACATCTACCGATTTTAAAATATCGCTATCAAAAACAGAGAATAACCCAATGGAGTGAAACGGATTATATACGGTAAGGCCGTCTAGCATAACCCTATTCATTACCGGCGAACCACCTCTTATATATAGCTGACCTCCTTGATCTCCAGAAAATACTACCCCTGGCAACACTTGTAAGTATTGCACCAAATCAGGCTCTCCACCTACGGTAGGTATTCTTGTAAGCTGAATTGGCTTAATTGTGGTTTGAGAAATATAAACTTCCTTACTTTTTCTTACTTTTTCGCCAGAAACATTTACCACACCTAACTCTTTAGAACCTGGGTTTAAATAAAAATTATAATTCTCAATACTCCCTTCTTTTAGGGTTATTTCAAATCGCGATGTGTCGAAACCAATAGTAGTTGCAGAAACCACATACTTGCCCGCAGCTACGTTGTTTATAGTAAAAAAACCTCGTTCGTCGCTATAGGCACCCTGTCTACTGTTGTTTAGCGAAACTACTGCAGATATTATTGGCTCTCCGTTTTGAGAATCATATACAAACCCTCTAATTATAGCTGTTTGACCATATGACACAAAAGAGAACAGACCTACACAAAACAGAAGTAAATAGCGAGAATTCATAAAATTTAACAGACCGCAAACTAAGGGTTTATTTCTTTAAAACTTTGTAATATTTTAGTAACGGTTGGTTTTACTTTAGCTCTATTTCATTTATATCCATTGCACCAAGAATTCCTAACCCTCCAGATATATTAGAGTGTATTACCACAGCATTGTTATACCCAGCTTCAAAGGTAATTTCGCCTGCATCTCTTGCTCTTTGCAATGATTTATAATAGTTGAATAAATCTGAGGAAATACTTGAAATTTCAATTAGGTATTTTTCGTTTGGATTAAAACTAACCAAACCTGCTGGAGCTAAGGTACTTATTGTCTTACTTTTTCCTTTAAATAAATCATCCGTAAAAAGTATGCTATTATCGTTTAATCGGTAGCTGTTATATGACGCTAAAGAAGGATCCCCGGCATCATAGGTCATCGGAACATATTTGCCTAATGTACGACTGTAGTACTTAAAATTAATTTTATAATAGTTATTTCTACCCTCTTCATCTTTAAATGTTACAGACAAAACATCTGTTTGGTTGCCTGAGCTATCTGTCCCTCCATTTATTAACAAGTTGCCTATTGGGTTTAAATCTTCTGGCATTCTTAGTTTAGACTCAACAACAGGATACCTTGGATGAGTTACCTTAAGCGTTATTACATCACCCGGGTTTAATACATTATTAGATACATAGCGGGGGTTATCAAAATCATTATCATAAATAAGCTTTATCTCATTTTGATTTTGAAAAATGGTAACATTTGCATCTTTTACTAAATTAGGGAAATCTGCCGAAAACGAAGATTTACTATCCGTAATTTCAAGTGAGATACTATTCTTAGTATCTAATACGCCATTTACTACCAACCTACTCGTATAGTTTGTAAGTTCTTTTGGTGTAACCGTATCGTTTAGGCAACCTATAAAAAGGGAAGAAACGACTATTGCTACGAAGGATAATTTATTCTGTTTTACTATTTTTATCGCCATCTTTAATTAAAATTTTATAATGTATGCAACGCCTGGAACAAAAGCCAAGTAGCTTCGTTCTACAACTAGTTGCGTTACTCCTCCATCTGGAAAAGTTGGGTTAATATTTATTGGGTTTCGTGTGCCTAAAACATTGTATAAGTAAAACTTCCATTGTTGCTCTGGTCCTATGGTTGGTTTTTTGCGTACTAAACTAAGATCCAAACGCTGGTAAGCTGGACTTCTATAATTATTGAGTTCATTGTATTGCAATTGCACGTTACCATCTATATCTCTAAACTTACCAATAGGAAGAGAGAATAACTGACCACTCCCTATAATAAAGTTAAGTCCAAAATTCCACTCATCTGTACTTGTAAAGTTTACGTACATCTTCATCATGTGGGTTCTGTCGTACGAAAACAAGTAAGGTTCATCTTGCAAATCCTCGAAGCTACGTGTGCTCTGACCATATGTATACCCAATCCAACCCGTAAATAAACCACTGTTTTTTTGTAGCATTAACTCGGCTCCATAAGATGCTCCATTTCCTTGAAAAACAAACGATTCCCAATTGTTTTCCGGATTAGAAACATCATCAAAATTTGAAACCTGAGATAAATTGCTCATATCTTTAAAAAACACATTAATAACTCCTGAATACTCTTTACCCAATGCTTTTTCGTAACTAGCTTCCAAAATATTTGAAGATTGGGGTGCTAAAAGTTCAGTTGCTGGAACCCAAATGTTATTGGGGCTACCCATGCTGCCCAAATTTAGCTGGTTTACAAATTGATTATGTCGGTTATAAGCAAACTTAATTACATCATTTTTACCCATGTAAAAAGCAACATTTAGTCTTGGTTCTGCTACAAATTTCTGGTATCCGTTATAAGAATATAAGGTTGTACGTATTCCAAAATCGGCACTAAAATCTTCTGCTTTTTTATAATGATTTTCTCCGTATAAACTTATTTCAAACGATGGCTCGTAGTTACTTGCTCCAATAGTCTCATTAATATCAGCACTACCAGGATAATTGGTTGCTGTATAAGTTTCTCTTCCTGTTAAAAAAAAGCGTGCATTAGCTTGTAACCCCACATTAATTTTACTGTTGTTTGTATAGGCGTAATCCCAATCGGAAACCGCCATTACGTCTCTTACACCTCTATCTAAAACATCTTCACTATATGGGTTTATAAACGATCGGGTAATTACAAGTTCGCTAAGTGCTGTTTCGCTTCTATACCCCGAATAATGCAGCGAATTGGATGTTACAAGTTTATCGCTATATAATTTGGTGTATTTTACAGAACCCACCAGGTTCGCCCAAGTTTGAGTAAAACCAAAGTTAGTATTTTGAAAATTAACTGAATCGAAATTATTGAATGCAAAAAAATATAAATCTCGGGTGCTTAAAAAACTGATATCAATTTTATCATTATTCTTTAATTTTTTTCCCATATTTATTTGCAGGTCGTAGAAATTAAAGTTAAAGTCATTTTGTCTTGATTCGGTAGGAAAAAGTAAATCAATCCAAGAACGACGTCCTGATATGGTAAAATAGCTTTTATCTTTAACAATTTTTTCAATATAAATGCCTGCATTTAAGGGACTTATCTCAAATTCTCCTTCAAACTTACTGTAATTAGCATTTTTAGCACTTTCTATACTAATAACGGAAGATGTTCGGCCACCATACTTTGCCTCTGTTACACCTTTGTAAAGTTTAGTGTTGGAAATGCTCCTATTATGAAAAGTAGATGATATACCAAATAGGTGATTAAAGTTGTAAATAGGTGTGCCATTATAAAGCATTAAGTTTTGATCCACATCTCCTCCTCTTACAAAAAGGTTACTATATCCTTCATTTCCTTGCTCTACACCAGGTAGCATTTGTAATTGCCTATTTATATCAGATTCTCCTAGGAAATAAGGCATTGTTTCTAAGTGTTTATTGGCATTTTTTACAACAAAATCGGTATAACCTGTGTATCCAGCCAAATTGTAGGGGTTTTCTTTTTCGCTTCTATTTAAAAACACAACGATGTCGTTGGTTTCTCCAATATTCATTCTTAGGCTATCACAGCCGTATGCTGTATAAAGAATTGTATTTTCATTGGAATAAAAACTCAGCACAAATTTGCCTTCAAAATCAGAAAAAGTTGTGTTTCTGAAATTACCTTCTGTAACTTGAGCATTTGCAATTGGAATCTCGTTTTGATCCACAATTCGCCCTCTAAGTACATTTTGAGCATAGCCGCTTGAAAAACAAACGATTACGAACAAAATTAAAATAAGTTTACGCATAAAATTTTAACTTGGTCAAATATAATACTAACAAGCAATTGCCAATTTATTAGATTATTAATACGCTTAATATACATTTACCTAATTTGAATTGTTTATTCGCATTGTGAAATTGAAATATCTTAAGGCCTTATTAATGCTTCTTCTTGTTAGTTCTTGTTCTGTATTTAAACCTAGACTGGTAGTGCTAATAAGCATAGACCAAATGAAAGGTGAATTTATAGACTCTTTTGCAAATAATTTTGAATCTGGCCTTAAAGAACTATCCATCAATGGTGTAGTTTATAAAAATACAAATCACTTTCATTCGAACACAACCACAGCGGCAGGACACGCAACTATAGCTACTGGTAAATATCCTAGTAAAAATGGAATAGTGGGTAATGATGTATACAATAGAAATACAAATAAGTGGGAATATTCCATATTAGACACGAGCATACGGTTTGTTGGTTTAGAAAACTGTACCTTAGAAAAAGTATCTGCAAAAAATCTTATAGGTTTATCTATTGGTGATTGGCAAAAAAATAGTGATACAAATGCACAAGTTTATAGTGTTGCCCTAAAGGATAAATCTGCTATACTGATGGGAGGCAAAAATGCAGATAGAGCATTTTGGTTTGATGGCCAAAGTACACAAATGGTAAGCTCTAACTATTACAAACAGCCGTTTCCGGAATGGGCAAAAGAATTTAATGGCAAAAGTGTTATGGCTAAAGAAATTGCCGAGGGATGGAATTTAAGTGCTGATTTGCAACCAAATACAACCACAACTGGTGACAGTATACCTACAGAAAATGGCCGATTTTATCCTTGGTTTCCGCACAATCTAACCACATTTAATCCAGATTTAGTAAAAAATGATTTGGAAGGTAATTTTTTATGGAGAAGTCCGTATGGTGATCAATTTGTTCTTAAATTTAGCGAACAGCTTATCCTCAACAATAAATTGGGTAAAGACAAGCATTGTGATGTACTCACTATTGGTTTGTCTTCAGCAGATTACATCGGTCATCAATTTGGGCCAAATAGTTTAGAAACGTTAGACTATTACAATAAAATGGATAACTTTTTAGGAGATTATATCGCATTTTTAGATAAAAATGTTGGCCGAAATAAATACCTACTCGTTTTAACGTCTGACCACGGAGTTGCTCAATTACCAGAAGTTGCAACGAGCCAAGGTAAAGATGCTAAACGCATATTAAGAGAAACCTTTAAAAACGATATGGCCTTTATAGATAAAGGATTACAAAGTATTTATGGTTTAAATAAATCTACATTTAAAGAAGTTTCTGGCAGTGGAATAGAGCCTAATTTCGATTATTTAAACGAAAACGCTATTGATAGCTCAGAATACATCATCCAACTCATTAGTCATTTAAAAAGTCTAACATACATAGCAGAAGCATATTCGGAATTTGATATTAAAGATTCTGCTTGCCCTAAGATGTATATAGAAGAAGTGCGTAACTCTTATTACCCAAATAAGAATCCATTTGTATACCTATTGGCCAAGCCTAATTATTTAATAGATTATGGTGCAAATGGCACATCTCACGGAACGCCTTATACATACGACACCCATGTACCACTTATTTTTTATGGGAATAAGAAAAAACCACGTATAAATAATAATGCAGTAAATACGGTAGATATAGCTCCTACCATACTTTATATTTTAGGTATAAAACCAACTGAAAAGTTGGATGGAAAAGTTTTATTAGATTAAGAAGAGGCATATTACTTAAGCTGGTTGTACAAATCCATTTGTGCATTAACTTTATTCGTTCCAACGGTGTACATATCGTTAGATAACCTACTGGTTATTTTTCTACACTTTTGATTGTCTTTCCATTGAAGCTCCATATAGTCAATCATTTCTAGCTTTACTTTTTCGTCATAAATAGGTGTCATAGCTTCTATTCGTACATCTAAATTTCGGGTCATTAAATCGGCAGACCCAATGAAAATTTTGGCGTTTTCTTTACTACCAAACCACAAAACTCTTGAATGTTCTAAAAACCTTCCTACTATACTCCTTACTGTAATATTTCTTATCGGAACCAAAGAGCAAACACCTCTAACCATTAGCCTAATTTTAACACCATTTTCGGCGGCATCATTTAATTTGGCTATCATTTCCTCGTCAACCAGATTATTTATTTTAATGTAAATCTCGCCTTTTCTACCTAATTGAGATTGCACTATTTGTTCATCAACTAAATCGTAAATACGTTGTCTTAAGTTTATGGGAGAAACCAACAAATGCTCAAAATGGTAAGACATATAAGGCTTGTCAAATATTTGAAATACTTTTTCTACCTCTCCTGAAATACTTTCATTTGCTGAAAAAAGGGCTGTATCTCCATAAATCCGTGCTGTATTTTCATGAAAATTTCCCGTGCTTATAAGCGAAAAATTCTTTAAAATTCCTTTAGATCTTCGCTGAATTAAAAGCAGTTTACTGTGTACTTTTAGTCCTTTTACCCCAAATTCTATGCTTATATTTTCCTCTTGTAGTTGCTTACTCCAATCTAAGTTAGCTTCTTCATCAAAACGAGCCCGTAATTCTATAACCACCTGCACAATTTTGCCATTTCGTGCTGCATTTTTTAATGCTTTTATTATTTTAGATTTTTTTGCAACCCTATATAAGCTCATTTTTATCAACTCCACTTTGGGGTCTATGGCGGCTTCCCTTATTATATCAATTATATAATCAAACGAATGATAAGGAAACTGAAACAAAAAATCTTGTTTTTCTACTTGTTTTAAAAGCGAAACTCCATCTTTAATAAGCTTATGTGGCAATTCCGAAATTTTATTGAAACACAACTCATCTTTACCTAAACTTGGAAAGCTCATAAAATCTCTAAAATTATGATATCTGCCCCCAGGAATTAGGTTTTCGCTGGTGCTTAGCTTAATATTACTTAGTAAATAGTTCAGCTCTGGTTCTGGCATTTCTTTGTCGTAAACAAAGCGTACTGGCTTGCCAAATTTACGATTGCTTAAGCTTTTGTTTATTTTTTCATAGTAGCTCTCACTAAAATCATCATCCAAATCTAGCTCAGCATCTCTAGTTAGTTTAATAATGTAAGATCTTATATTTTTAGGATTAAAAATAGATAAAATATAAGGCATATTAAATCTAATAATATCGTCTAAATAAATAATCTCAATTTCACCATTTTTGGAAGGTAAAATAATAAATCTCGACATTTCATCAGTAGGTAATTCTATTAATGTATAAAACTTTTTACCAGAAGTTTTTTCTGATGAAGTAAATAGGTAAACAGATCGATCTTTTAAATAGGGAAATCTTTTTATGTTGCTTATAATAAGCGGCGTAATGAGTGATTCTACATTATCTAAAAAATACTTTCTTACAAAATTTTGTTGACTTTTAGATAGTTGCTTATCATTTCTTGTATGTATATCGTGTTCTTCTAATTCCTTTAAAATTTGCTCGTACGTGGTGTAGAACTTCCCTTGTAAATCTATTACCTTTTTATGAATCTTGCTTAAGGTATCGCTTGTTTGCTTTGCTAATGTAGGGTTTGAAGAACCTATTGCCTTTTTTAATCTAATTAGCGTAGCTACACGCACTCTAAAGAACTCATCAAGATTATTAGAATATATGCCTAAAAAACGCATACGTTCTATTAATGGAACCCGTGTGTTTTGAGCTTCTTGCAACACACGCTCGTTAAACGATAACCAACTAATGTCGCGATTAATTATTTTTAATGCCAAGAATAAACGTTTTTAGAAATTATTAATAGTTCATTAAATAAACAAAAGTTAGTTTTATAGAACTAGCCCTTGTACTCCTTGGGCCTTGGCTAAGTACTTGGCCATATTTATCAGTTCTATATTCGCTTATTGGCCCAAAACCATATTTAACGTTTACCTCCATTGGTGAAGTACCTCTCCAAAAATGCACAGCAGCCGAAGCGGAAGGCATAACCCAAGCTCGCATCGCATCTTGTTCTAATTCTGAGGCTCCAGGAGCTATTATGCCAATCTTATTTATTTCAAAACCTACACCCGCACTTAGTCCAAAATCTTCGTCACTAGCATAAGTAGAAGCCGTTCCTAAGTAAATTTTAGCTAAAATTGGCACTTGTATACTTCCAAATCCCGAGGCACCAAAAACATTTTCGTTACTTGCAAAAGCTTGTCCAAAACCAATTGTAATAGGAGCTGCTATGCCAAATGCTAGATTTTTATTAAAGTCTTTAATGTTATATCTTGGTTCTACACCCATAGAGAAAAATGAATTGTACGTTGTCTGAAAAGGAACATTTTCATACTTATCAATATATTTTGTAGGATCGTTAGGATCCGGCTCTGCTCCTACTCTTAATCTATCAAACGATAACGGAGCGGTTACAAAATCTATGTAATACGATGAAACCAAACCTAAATAAAACTTATCCTTAAACTCTTGTTTTGGAGTTTTTTCTTTCTCTCTTATTACATCTTCTTCTTCTAGTTGGCCATAAACCAATTGTGTAAAGAAAAGTAGTATAATTACAGCTATTGTTTTCATTTCAATTATTAAACATCAAAAATAGTGCTAAAGTATTTGCCTCTATGTTATTTTTTAGCAATTTGACCGTAAAATAAAGAATATCCCACACCTAAAAACAAGCTCGTAAAGTAAATGCTGGCCTGACGTTCCAATAAAGACTCAAATAGCATAGAAATAAATAGCAAATAGATGAAGCCATAAAACAGATAAGCGTTTTGCTTATATGGTAACACAAAGATTAATAATAAAACCACGACACTAACAATACCTATAACTCCGTATTTTACACCAAACTCCAAAAACTGATTATGAGGACCTACTCTATTTTCCTTTAAAAGTAGCGTTCCCTGCTTAACATACATTTTTTGCATTTCAGCATCTTGATTACTCGCACCTACACCTATAAAAGGATGATCTGCGATTATTTGCAAACAAATTTTATTGGCTTCTAAACGCATTGCCATCGATTTAAAATTAATCTCTTTTCCTCCTTTTATTATGCTTTCATAGTCTTCTACAGAATTACTAATTTTGTTATTAAACGAAGTGCTTACCGAGGCTGCCACTAAAATACTTAACGCACCTAAGACTAGTCCAAAAATTAAAATTTTGTATGCTTTGGTGTACAAGGAATATCCCAATAATGCAAGAATTGCCCCGCTGTAAAATGCTAAAACCCCTGTTCTGGAACTCAATATATGAAAGCAAATAAAAATAAGAGCGAGAGCTATCCAAGAAACGGTCATTTTCCAATTATCTACCAGTTTTTTATGAAGTACTCCGAATAAGCAAAATATTACGGAAGCATTAATAATACCGAAATGAATGTGGTGCATATTAAGTACAGGTATGCTTTTGCTTTGTAGTAAAAGCTCATCGTAATATGTTTTATAAAGGAAATAGTTTCCTACCGCTAACACATTTACTATAAGCACAATAAGGCTGCTAAAGAGTATAAACACTACAGCATTTTTTTTGTTATGTTGGAAAAAGTAAACGGCAGAAAGCAATAAAAAAAACAAACCAATAAGCAAACCAAACTTGGCGGTTGCTACAGAAGCATTATCTCCTTTTCTAAGCATATCTAAAGCCGAAAGAACTAAAATAAGTAATAGAGATAATACTAGTTTTTTATATTCTCTCCAAATAGATTTGTAACTAGGGATTGCTAAAAGAGCCATAGCAGCAGTGGATACACTCACTAGAAAAGGAGAAAACCACAATGCTGCAAAGCCTACAAGGGCAAAGCTTAAAAAAAAATTAGGGGATAGCAGGTTAAACCTATCCTTATCGAGCATAGCTCAAGAGAATGTTTCCTTTGCTATTAAATTCTATTTGCTCTGCAGATGATTGCGATAGTCTTATAATTTCAGAACTACTTTCTGATTTTGGAAAATTACCTACAATCTTTACAAAAACTGTTTTTTTGTTATCCGGATTAGTAACCATTAAAACAGTACCAACAGGAGCGTTAAAGTGTAAAGCAAAATTCTTATCAGTAGGGACTTTTTCTCCGCCTATTGTTGCTGTTCCCACTTCTTCTACTTTTTCTATGTTGTATTCTACTAACTTTTCTACTTTTATTGAATAACCTGATGGTGAGGTAGAACCAGATGTTTCAACTTCCGTTTCAAAGCCTTTATCTTTATATTTTTCACCATCCACTTTTGCTTTGGTGTTAGAATAATCTTCATCTATATTATTTGCAACTTTGGTTGACTTGGCTTTACCATCTTGAACTAATAACCGCTGATCAAGAGATAAAACTGAACCATCCAAATCGTTTAATGTTTTAATCATTTCTTCTGATGTATTATACTTTTTTGCAATTGAATACAGGGTTTCACCTTTCTGAACCACGTGGTATTTGGCAAAAGTACTTACTTCTTTAGAATCACTTTTTCCCTTAATTACTGGTTTATTTTTAATCGGGTCAGAATGATCAAAATAGTCTACAACTACTTTTTCTTCCATTATAGGAGCAAGCTCCGTAGGAACCCAAATTATCTGATCTGTTCTTATGACCTTATCAGATCCTGGATTTTCAGTAATTAAAACCTGTAAAGGCACATTGTATTTTTTACTAATACTATACAAGCCTTGTTGAGCCTCTACCTTATGCATAATATAAACCTTTCCATTTCTAACCTTTGTGCCAACGGAGTCGGTTTTATTTGCAAACACGGAAAAAGTGCCTAGCAATAAACCCAATGCGATTATTTGTCTCATACGTTGCAAATTTAAAATATGATTTTCGCGATTAACGGAATTAGTTATGCACTTTATTGTTCGTATACTTAATATTGTTGCTTAAATGAAACATTTTCTCGTTCAACTTCTAATTTTTACATCTACATTTTGCTTTGCACAACAAGCTCAAAAAAAAGTAGTAGTATTTGATATTAAGGAAAATATAGCTCCTTCAGCTTCACGAATTACCGCAAAGGCTTTAGATTATGCCGAAAAAAACAAAGCAGATTTAATTATAGTACACATGAACACTTACGGTGGATATGTGATAGACGCGGACTCAATTCGCACCCGTTTACTTAACACACCTATTCCGGTATATGTGTTTATAGATAATAATGCCGCATCTGCAGGAGCTCTTATTTCTATTGCTTGCGATAAAATTTATATGCGTCCGGGCAGCAGCATAGGAGCCACAACTGTAGTAAACGAAACCGGTGAAAAAGCCCCAGACAAATACCAAAGCTATATGCGTAAGCAAATGCGAAGCACGGCAGAAAGTCAAGGAAAAGACACTATAATAAACGGAACAGACACCACTTATAAATACCGCAGAAACCCTGATATTGCTGAAGGAATGGTAGACGAACGCGTGGTTGTAGAAGGATTAGACGATTCGTCAAAAGTAATTACCTTAACTACCGTGGAAGCCATAAAATGGGGCTATTGCGAAGGTGAAGTAAACTCGATCGAAGAAATTCTGAAAATAAACGGCATTACTAATTATAAAATTGAACGTGTAGAAAAAAGTAGCTTAGACAAATTGGTATCCTTTTTTGCCAATCCAGCATTGCGTTCAATTTTAATACTTATGATGATTGGTGGAATTTATTTTGAATTGCAAAGCCCTGGAATTGGTTTTGCTCTTGCCGTTGCTGTACTTGCCGCAATTGCTTATTTCGCTCCGCTGTACCTAGATGGTTTAGCCGAAAATTGGGAAATTTTATTGTTTATTGTCGGGCTTGTGCTCATTGGCCTCGAAATATTTGTAATTCCTGGCTTTGGTGTGGCAGGCATAAGTGGCATTTTACTAGTATTTGCTAGCTTAATATTGAGTATGATTAACAACGTAAATTTCGATTTTAGTGGAACTTCAGAATTAGAATTAAATAACGCTTTTGCTAGTTTATTTTTCGCTATGCTGGGTTTGGTTTTGCTACTGGTGTTTTTTGGTAGATCATTTATCAACTCCCGTTTGTTTCAACGACTTGTGTTAACAGATACCTTAAGCCAAAGCAGAGTGCACACCCAACAAGAAGCGGAAAGTGCTCAAAATTTAGTTGGAGAAATGGGAATTGCTAAAACCGATTTACGACCTATGGGTAAAATAACCATTAATGGCACAAACTTTGAAGCTAAAACGTATGGAGAGTTTATTGATAGGGACAAAGCGATCCAAGTAATTGGTATTGATAATCAATATCTGGTAGTAAAAGAAAAATAGAAAAACATGCGTAAAATAGTTTTTGGAATACTGTGCTTAATAGGTTTATCTGCTTATGCTCAACAAGATGCAGAAATAGTAGTTGGCGATACCTTATACTTTGCAGAATGTAATGGTGATTCATATCAATATATGGATTTGTACAAAAAATCTAGAATAGACCCAAACGATACATTTAATTATGACAAGCTAAATAATTGGGATTTTTACAATACTTTTTTTGCTCTTGGTGATTTTGATGTAAAACGCCTGCCTTGTGCATATAAAGGCAAATATGGTGTAATTAAGCATATTATGGCAATGGAGAAACCCGCAGGCGGCGAAGAGCCACCTATAATGCAAACCGTTGTAATTGTTATGATAGAGCAAGGTTTATCTGCAGCTTATATTATAGAGGAAGCTTTTGCAGAAGGAGAAATTGCTTTAGCTCCACTAAAATGAAAATACTGCTTATTCGATTTAGCTCTATTGGCGATATCATTATAACATCGCCAGTTATTCGTAGTGTGCGTTCTAAATTTCCAGAAGCTGAAATACATTTTCTTACCAAAGAGCAGTTTAGTGGCATACTTACACCTAATTTAAACATAGATAAAGTAATTGTACTACATAAAGATTTTACTAAAACGCTTGAATTTCTTAAACATCAAGAGTATGATTTCGTAATCGATTTACACAAAAACATTAGAACTTTAAGAATAAAACGAGCACTAAAATGCAACTGGTATTCTTACAATAAACTCAATTTTAAGAAATGGCTTTTTGTCAATTTCAAGATCAATCTTCTTCCTAAAATTCATTTGGTAGATAGGTATTTTGAAGGACTAAAAGAGTTAGGAATAACCAACGATGGAAAAGGATTAGATTTTTATTTTCCAGAAGATTTTAAGTTTAATCTTAGTGAGGTAAACCTAAAAGAAAACGAATTTATCGCTTTAAGTATCGGAGGCACTTATGCTACTAAACGCATGCCAAAAGAACGCCTACTGGAGTTAATTAAACGTTTAGATCTCCCTGTTGTGCTACTAGGGCACGGGGATGATGATGAAGAAACTGCTGCTTTTTTAACAAATTCTGCTGCTGACAAAGTACATAATATGGTAGGTAAACTTAGTTTACAACAATCTGCTTATGTAATAAAAAATGCACGCAGAGTTGTAACAGGCGATACAGGAATGATGCATATTGCAGCTGCATTTAATAAGAAGATAGAAGCTGTTTGGGGCAACACTCACCCCGATTTTGGAATGTTCGCTTACAACGGTTCGGTACAACATAATTTTGTAACCAACCACCAAGTAGCACTAAACTGCCGACCGTGCAGTAAGTTGGGCAGCAATAAATGCCCTAGGGGTCACTTTAATTGTATGAATTTACAAGATTGGACCGCTATCGTGAATAACTGCAATTCTGTAGAACCAACACAATAAATACTTTTGCCACGCATTAATAATTAAGAAATGAAAAACATTGTTGTATTGTTAACTTTTTTGATGGGAACTCTTCCCACTTTAGCACAAAACAAAGTTGCTTTTGCAAAGCTCGAAAAACAAGCCGATGGACGCTATTTTTACAATGGTAGTCCTTACACGGGCGAATCGCTAATTCTATGGCCAGCCAACAACAAGCCTATGCAACGTGTAGATTGGGTAAGCGGTAGAATAGAAGGCAATTTTGCAAGCTGGTACGAAACCGGTGTACAAGATCAACTAATTGAATATAAGGCTGGTAAACGACATGGTGCATTTAAAACATTTTATGTAAATGGATCTCCAGAGGTACAATGTCGCTACCAAAATGGTGAACTTGATGGCGGGTATATGTCTTACTATACCAACGGTGC
>Ga0102812_10001940_pt1 | contig 14089 bp, 14 predicted proteins | sample ColrivemetaGS713_FD_79334 | JGI IMG/M metagenome (GOLD analysis project Ga0102812, IMG submission 79334) | Estuarine microbial communities from the Columbia River estuary - Flood tide ETM metaG S.713 | ecosystem: Environmental > Aquatic > Marine > Intertidal zone > Estuary | place: USA... | reverse complement strand
GCCTTGGGTGCTGTCCACAACCAGCAGCGACCCTTCGACGGCGCGCATGGACCGCGATACTTCATACCCAAAGTCGACGTGACCGGGGGTGTCGATGAGGTTCAGGATATAGGTCTGCCCGTCCAGTGCCGGATATTCCAGCCGGACCGTGTTTGCCTTGATCGTGATCCCGCGTTCCCGCTCGATATCCATGCTATCCAGCATCTGTGCCTTCATGTCCCGATCCGCGACCGTATGGGTCTCTTGGATCAGCCGATCGGCAAGCGTGGACTTGCCGTGGTCGATATGCGCCACGATGGAAAAATTCCGAATATGGGCGAGGTCGGTCATGGGGGGATTCCGCGGTCTGTTTCAGAGGCGGTCAATGGACGGATTATGCGAATTTTGCAAGGGCTAAGGCAGGCCCTGCCGCCATCAGATCCGGCTAGAAATGACATAAACCCCGCTCTGTCCGAAAGTGCGGAAAACCAGACTATGCGATTGGTGCCTTTCTCGGGATAAATCCAGGCCTGCCGGCCCGGAACGGGCTGGAACCAGTTTTCAATAGGAGCCATTTCCCATGCCAACCAACGCAACAATGAGCCCGAAAGCCACCATTCGGGAACTGACAGAAAACGAGAAATACATCCGTCGTCTGAATGATCTGAACGACCAGATTCAGCGTCAGGCGCAGATCGTCGCCGATGCAGAGCGGGCGGCAGCTGCGCTACTGCCGATCGATATCGACCGGAACACGGAAATGACAAAGGCGAAGTTCCGCGAAATCGACAAATTGCGCGCGCTTGAAAAATCCTACGCAGAAACCGTCCATAGCCACAAGATTGCCGTCGAAAAAGCAGCTCGCGAAGAAGAACGCCACGCGCTCAAGAATAAGATCCGGCCCTGAGCCGCAACCGTCCAACGGCCACTAATTTAAAGATCAGAAAAGGAACGAACAGATGGATTTCTTTGTCAACGCAGTTGATTTCGAACAGAGTGGAACCGGGATTGTGTGCACGGTTTCTGGCAACCTGCCCTCTCCTGCCTTCAAGATTACAGGTAGGTCCGCGCGGCTCGAGGGCCCCAACGGACCCCTTTCCATCGATGTCGCCGTGGCTGAAGCCCCGGGCATCTGGGCACAAAAACTCGTTCGCGCCAAAGAACAGATAACCCTCCCCAACCCCGTTCCCGGGTCTCGGTTGGAATATGCAGTGCATGTGAACGGCCAATTGGCCAAAGCCGGCGTCGCAACCATTCCGGCCTGATTCAACTTGCCGACTTTGACGAAACGGGGGCAGCGATTGGTCGAGTTTCCTCTCAGCGCCCAAGGCTTCTTGCCTTTGTCGAGATTGGTCCGCAATCTGCAGAAGTCGGGGCCATACTAATCGGAAGGGGCAAGAACCCGCTCGAACCTGTTGCGGATGTGGGCGGACTGACAGGACCCGATTGCATCCGGCACCGGCAAACGGCATAGTCATCTCAGGCAAACAGGGCTTTGACACCGGAAAATCGGGCGAGGCCAAGATCGGCAGGGCACAAGATGCATAAGTTTCTAGTTTTGATGGTTCTACTCGGGCTTTCTGCCTGCGGCAGCCGTTCGTCGGGTGGAAACGGAAATTTTGCGGCCTTCGCAACAGGCCCGATCAGCCAAGCCTGTGAAAAAAGCCCACGGGACGCTGCGAACCGTCGCCTATGCGGTTGCATTCAAGCCGCCGCCAACCGGACGCTGAGCGACAGCGACCAGCGCCGTGCAGCCCAATTCTTTACCGATCCGCAAAAAGCACAGGACGTGAAAGCGCAGGATGGCGCGGCGGCAGACGCCTTTTGGCGTCGCTATCGCGAATTTGCGTCGAACGCAGAAACCCTGTGCCGCTGACCGCCCCCTGATTTCGGGGACGGTCGCGCTCTGTCAGATCAGTTGCTATCGGCGCTGCCGTCCATAGCGCCATGGTCCATCGAACCGTGATCCTTTGATCCGTGGTCCATAGCTTGCGGCTGGCCCATTTGGGTCAGATCGACAGGGATCTCGACCTCGACCTCGCCCGCCATTTCGAACACCAAAGTCACATGGATGAGGTCATCCTGAACAAAGGGAGCGACAAGCCCCATGAACATGATGTGATTGCCGCCGCGCTCCAGCAAGAGTTCGGCACCGGGAGCGAGCGCTAAACCCTCGTCGACCTCGACCATCTTGGCCACGCCATTTTCGTCGATGATATGGGTATGGAGCTGGACCAGTTTTGCCGCATCGGATTTGACCGATAGTAGACGGTCGGCGCTATCGCCGTGATTATGGATCACCATAAAGGCCGCGCCCGCAGTCGCCATCATCGATGACGAAATCGCATAGGGGTGATGGACTTCGATTTGGCTTTCGGCAGCAGCAGGAAGCGCGAATAGAACCACGGCACAAGCCGCAGCAAGGGTAGATTTGAAGGACATTGTCTTACCTTGTCTAAAAAGTTGTCTGGTTTCGGGATCAGACAGACAAGGGGGGCCCCCGCGCCGAAGGGACAAGTTCGGCAAGCGCCGCAACGGGGACCGCTGCAATGACGGACAGGGCACGCCCCTGCCCTTGAACCGAGACAGGCACAGGCAGATCGTGCTGGAAGGCCGCCATCAGCCCCAGCGCCATGTCGGGGCAAATATGCGCGGGTCCAGTCGGCTTGCCTTCTGCGTCCACAGTGACCGTCACCGCCTCGCCGCCAAGACAAAGAACCATCTCGCCCGCGACCATCGTCTGACCGCGCGCCAAAGCGAGGCTTTGGGCTGTCAACACGATCGCAAGGATCAGAAAGGGGCGCAAAATGCGGTACATGGGGAAAAGGGCTATCAGTTTGCCCAAGGGTGGAAAAGGGACAAGCTGACGCGGCAACAAAAAACCCGACCAGATGGCCGGGTTTGATGTATTCGATAAGGAACCGTTGGATCAGGCCGAAGCTTTGGCCTTGGCGATCTCTTTCTTGACCTTAAGAGCCTGGGTCGACAGTTCGTCGTCCTTTGCCTTGGCAAGGAAGGCATCCAGACCACCGCGGTGGTCAACCGACCGCAGGGCAGCTGCCGAAATACGGAAACGATAGGACCGGCCGAGGGTTTCGGACTGCAGCGTCACCTCGTTGAGGTTCGGCAGGAAACGACGGCGGGTTTTGTTATTGGCGTGGCTGACGTTGTTGCCGGACATCGGCCCCTTGCCAGTGAATTCGCATCTACGCGACATGTGATCATCCTTTGTTGTTGTCCCAGCCCCCGGGGCTGGCTTAATGATTCTGCCCTCGGGATTTTTCCCAAGGTGCAAGAACTGTGGCCTGTTATACGGAATCAGGGGACCCGTCAATCGGCCCTGTCGCAAGCACCTGCGCCGCCCGCAACCCCGCCCCGTCGGGGTCTTGCCCCATCGCCGCAGCAAGTGCCGCAGCCCCTTGTCCGGCCTCGCGCTGTGCCTTGGTTGCGGGGTGGCCCCCACCGACCAGATCAATCCTTTGCAACATTGGCGCAAGCTCTGCAATCGCCCGCGCCTGTCTGTCATCCGCCTCGATCAATGGGTCGACGACCAGCAGGCCGTTCAAGTGGTTTAGCGCGGGAATTTCAACTCGATCCCCCGCCGCCTGCCAATAAGGGCGGTCCTCTTGATGGCGGGTTTCCCATGGCGCGCGGTCGGGCAGGATCGACAGGAAAGGGGATACCACGACAGCCCAATCCGCTCCGAGCGCCCGCGCAAACCGCAGTGCGCCATAGGCGCCCATCGAATAGCCCAAAACCGAAACATGCCCATAGCGGGCTACTAGTTTGGCCATTTCCGCCGCGACAGCCATTGTGTCGGCATTGAGGAACCAGTCATTTCGAGCGGTCGAGACATGCAGATGATCCCAACCCGCCGCCCCGATCCGCCCTGCTTTGGGCGCCGGGCCAAAACCGATGCGCCCGTCCTTGCGAAAGTCGAAAGTGACGATCAAGCGATCGGCACCTCTGCAGGCCAACAGGGACAAACGCAGATGTGCCCCGTCAAAGGGTAGGGTCGCGGCGATTTGGTCGGGCGGGTTCAGCGGGTCGCCTCGCGCCGTTTAGTCCGGGTCTGGCGGGCGACTTGGTAGGCTGGTTTTTTGCCCCGCAACTGACGATGCAGGGCTTGCGCCTTTGTGAAATCAGGACTGTCCTGACAGGCCGCATCCAGAACGACCGCAGCGCGGCCCGCATCCCGCAGCAATTGGCTGGCCGGATGGCCCGACCCGGCGACCCGCGTGATCCGTAGCTGGGGAAAATGCGCCTGAACGCATTTCGCTTGTCGCATGTCGTCCACATGCCAAGGGTCGACCAGTATCGCGCCCCGAACCTTTGCGGCCCTATCCAGCGGGATCGGCGCATTGGGCGATCGGACAAATTCCAGATCTTCGGGAAAACGGGTTTCTAGCGGCACGATGTCCGGATCGATGGACCAAAACGGCGACACCAGCAAAAGGTGATCGGCACGGCATGCATCTGCAAACCGCAAGGCACCAAAACCACCCATCGAAAACCCGAAAAGCACGATGTGGTCATACGCGTCGGTTAAGGCGCGCATTTCAGCCTCGACCGCCGATGTGTCGTCATTGATGAACCAATCGGGTCGTCTGGTGGACAGATGTAGCTGATCGAACCCCGCCCCTGCATAGCGATCCGAGACACGGGGAACCGGAAAATCGCGCCGGTTCTTGTCCCGAGGATCAAAGGTCACGACCAACTTGCGCCCGCCTGTCCGATTTAGCCCAAGCCGCAGATGGGTGCCTGAAAACAGGATTTCCATCCTCAGCGCCCTTGCGTGTCCATCGCGGCAACAACAAGCGCGGCCGCACGCGCGGGCGTCGTGGCACCGGACACCACATCCTGTTTGGCGCGGTCCAGCCGGTCGCGATGGCCTGCATCCGCCGCGAGCCGTTCCAAGAGCTGTGTCTTGACCTCGGCATCCAGCCAATAAAGCGCTTGATCCGCGCGGCGCTTGTCCCAGACCCCGTTTTCGCGGCGCCATGCAATCAGTTTCTGCATCTCGTCCCATCCTTGGACGAGTCCCGCGCCGTCCAACGCCGACATCGTCAGCGCCTTAGGAAAATCTTCTGGGTCCTGCGGGCGTTTCCGCAACAGCCGTAGCGCACCAGCATAATCCGCGCAGGTGCGCATGGCCTGCGCGCGTAGATCGCCGTCCGCCTTGTTCACAAGGATCAGATCGGCAATCTCCATGATCCCGCGCTTGACCCCCTGAAGCTCATCCCCGCCCGCAGGGGCCAGAAGCAGCGCAAAGAGATCGCAAAGTTCCGCCACCACCGTTTCCGACTGCCCGACGCCGACCGTTTCGATCAGGACGACATCAAACCCCGCCGCTTCGCATAGTGCGACAGCCTCGCGGGTGCGGCGGGCAACGCCGCCCATTTGAGCCTGTGACGGCGACGGACGGATAAAGGCATGCGGATCGCGCGACAATTGTTCCATCCGGGTCTTGTCCCCGAGGATCGACCCGCCCGACCGCGCCGAGGACGGATCAACGGCCAGCACCGCAACGCGGAGCCCCTGCCCCGTCAGCATCAGACCAAAGGATTCGATAAAGGTCGATTTGCCGACCCCCGGTGTGCCGGACAGACCAATGCGGATCGCTTGGCGGTCGGCGCCCAAGGCATCCAAGAGATCAAGCGCCTGTTGCCGATGATCGGCGCGGCCCGATTCCACCAGCGTAATCGCCCGCGCCAGCGCACGGCGGTCCCCATCGCGAATGGCCGCTGCCGTGGCCGCAATATCCAATGCCTGTTTCATGCGGTTGTTTCTATAGGCTAAGGCGTTCGAAACAAGGGGGGGCAAATGCCTTGCGGCATCAAAGCCCCGAAAGCCCCACCGCCGCCACCATACGCGCGGCGGCTTCCTCTTCCAGTCGGTCGCGGGCGGCGCCAAAAACCGGGACCTTGCCCATTTCGAAAAACATCGGCGCGGCCAAGGGCGTCACGCGGGTGGTTTTGACATGGTCGATGCGGCCCTTGGTGCGGCCCAGCATTTCCTCGATCCGCGCGAAATCAACCAAACCTCGCAGCGCCTCTTCTTTGGTGACGCGCAGCATCAGATGGTCGGGATCGTATTTCAGCAAAGTGTCATACAGGATGTCGGACGAAAACGTGGCCTGCCGACCTGTCTTGCGCGGTCCGGGCAGGTTGCGTTCGATCAACCCCGCAATCGTGGCCGAGGCGCGAAAGGTCCGTTTCATCACGGCGTTTCCAGCCAGCCAACCTTCGAGGTCTTCACGCAGACCTTCGGCCCGGAACAGGGGTTCGGGGTCTTGCACGGGGTCAAGTCCCCAAATCATCGTGGCGTAATCTGTCGCGACAAACCCCAAGGGATGCAGGCCCGTTGCCTCCATCCGTTGGGTCAGCAAAAGCCCGAGCGTCTGCTGCGCGTTGCGCCCCGCGAACCCGTAGCACACGGTAAATTCACGCCCGTCATCCGCGAAACTCTCCACCAATATCCGATCCGATTGCGGGAGTTTTGAAACCTCGCGCTGAAGGGCAAGCCAGCCCGCTGTGTGAGGGGGCAGTTCAGGCCAGTTTTCCTGGCGGAATATCGACAGGATGCGTGCGGAAAGCTGGGTGGAGGTCGCGAATTTGGTGCCCATAAAGGTCGCGATCTTGGGCGTTTTGGCGGCCGAACGGCTGACCTCGACCGTCAGGTCGCGCAGACCGTCATAGCGGACAACCTGTCCCCCTATCAAAAAGGTATCGCCTTGAGTCAGGCTTGCGGCGAAACTTTCCTCGATCTCGCCCAAGGGTTTGCCCGCGCCGCGCATCCGAACCTTGAGCGTATCGGTGTCCTGAATGGTTCCGATGTTCATCCGTATCCGCTGGGCCGCGCGTGGGTCGCGCAACTGCCACAACCCGTCAGGCCGCCGCAACAGCCGCTGCCATCTGTCATAAGCCCGCAGCGCGTAACCGCCCGTCGCCACGAAATCGAGGCAGTCATCAAACCCCGCGCGGGAAAGTCCGCGATAGGCCCCGACGCTCCGGACCTCTTGCAGCAGGTCGTTTTCGTCGAATGAACCGGCACAGGCGCGGATCAGGATATGTTGGCACAGAACATCGCGCGGACCGGGGCCTTTGGGATCGCCATCCAGATCATGATCCCGCGCTGCGCCAAGGGCGGCCACACATTCCACCACCTCGAACCGGTTTGCGGGCACAAGGATCGCTTTGGACGGCGCGTTATAGCGATGGTTGGCCCGTCCGATCCGCTGGATCAGGCGTTTGACGTTCTTGGGCGCACCCACCTGAATGACCAGATCGACATCGCCCCAGTCGATCCCCAGATCGAGGCTGCCAGTGCAGACAATCGCCCGCAGATCGCCGCGCACCATCGCGGCCTCGACCGCTTCGCGCTGTTCGCGCGCAAGGCTGCCATGGTGGATGCCGATGGGCAGATTGTCGGTATTGGCCAGCCAGAGGTTATGGAAAAACAGTTCGGCCTGTGCGCGGGTATTATGAAAAATCAGGGTTGTGCGATGGGCTTTGACCTGTTCCAGCACCGCCGGAATTGCATATTTCGCACCTCCGCCCGTCCAAGGCGGGGGGGTATCCGTCACCAGCATGGAAATGTCGGGGTCCGGTCCGGGGTCCGCTGTCAGGATCGCACAGGGATGCGGATGCGGGGCAAGTTCAGCGGCGAGCGCCACCGGGTCCTCGACCGTGGCCGACAACCCGACCCGCCGCAGCCCCGGCGCCAAAGCTGCCAGCCGCGACAGGGCCAGCATCAACTGATCCCCCCGTTTGCTTTCCGAAAGCGCGTGAATCTCATCGACGATTACCCGCTGTAACCCCGCAAAAATACGCGGCGCATCTTCGTAGGAAATCAGCAAGGCTAGGCTTTCGGGCGTGGTCAGCAGGATATGCGGCGGGTCGGCCCTTTGCCGCCGTTTTTGGGTATAGCTTGTGTCGCCTGAACGGTCCTCAATCCGGATCGGCAGGCCCATTTCATCGACAGGTGTCCGCAGATTGCGCCGGATATCCGCCGCCAACGCCTTGAGCGGCGAGACATAAAGCGTATGCAGCCCCTGATGCCCACCCTTTTCGAGTTCAACCAAAGTCGGCAAAAACCCTGCCAAGGTCTTGCCGCCGCCAGTTGGGGCAATCAGCAAAAGTGCGGGTTCCGCCGCCCGCGCAAGCATGTCGCGCTGATGCGGATGGATATCCCACCCCTTGCCCGCGAACCAATTGGCAAATCTCGGGGGCAGCAGATCATGGGAAGGTTCAGCGGCTTGCGTTGTCATGTCCTGCCTTGACCAAGGGTCCGGTTTTCGGGTGTCCGGTCATTTTGTCCTAGACAGCGGCGGATCGCAAAGCCAAAGAACGTAAGATGAACACTTTCAGTTTCACTATCGGCAAAACGACGCTATGCGCCCTGCCCTCGGGCGGGCTCTGGTGGGCGGAAGAACGGGTTTTGTGTGTTTCGGACCTTCATTTGGGGAAATCCGACAGGATCGCCCGGCGCGAAGGCCGGATGCTGCCGCCCTATGAAACGCGGGCGACGTTGGAAAAACTGCAAACCGACATCGACCAGACCGACCCGCGCCATGTGATTTGTCTGGGCGATAGTTTTGATGATCTGGCCGTGCTGGACGCGCTGACCGAAGATGACAAACTAACGATACTGCGCCTGCAGGCCGGTCGGCGGTGGACCTGGATCGAAGGCAATCACGACGCAGGCCCGGTCGATCTAGGGGGCGAACATCTGGAAGAATTACGTGTGGGCGGCCTGTTGTTTCGCCATATCGCGCAACCCGCCTTCGATCTACCCGAAGATCTGATCGAGGTATCGGGTCACTATCACCCGAAATTCGGTGTGGCCACGGGACCGATGCGTCCCGCGTTTATCTATGGCGGACGGCGCGTGATCCTGCCGGCATACGGGGCCTATACCGGCGGGCTTCGCGCCGATAGCCCTGTTTTGGCATCGCTTTTCTCAGGACAGCGAGTGGCTGTTTTGACGGGGCGTCGCTGCCTTGCGGTTCCGCTCGGCGATCGGTTTTAGTATACCGGCCTCAACAAGATTTGGCCGATACTTGCGGCTGACCGGAATGACCGCACAGTCAGACATGTACAGAAAATCGCGGCCCGCGTTACGCTCGGCGCGCTGAACATGGCTTGTCACAACCCAGTGGGAACGATGGGTGCAATGGCCATCGGCCCCTGTCATTTCCGCAATCGCATCCACGAACCGCATCAGAATGCGATGTGTGCTTTTATCTGCCAGATGGACCTGAACATAGTGATCGCTGACCGAGAGCCGCACAATCTCGGCATTGGCACCGGCGGGAAGGCGTCTGAGCAGCGGGTAGGCCATAGTGATTTCAGGTTCTTGGGTGTCGCGCTGCAAATCATGCAGTGACGCGATCACGCTTTGCCGGACAACGCTGATTGCCGTCGTTATCACCAGCACATAGGCCACCATGTACGGCCAAGGTGCCGCAGCCAGCGTCACCTCTGGGCTAAGCTGTACCGAGACAATCACGACAAACGGCGCAAATCCCATGGTAAATACAGCAACGCGCAGAATTTCGAGCGCCGGACGCGGCCAGGATGCAGCAAAGCTAGGGACAGAATTGCTGATAAAACCGGCAAAGACCAAAGCAACCGCAATCAACCCCGGCCAATAGATCGCTCTGATCCTTATCGGCATATGTTCAAAGGTTCCGAACGGGCCCGTCAATGTCAAGACAATGGATATAGATATCCAAAGCAACAATACTTCATGACCGCCGAGAAATTTCCTCAGCGCCAGCAACCGGCTAAACACTATTAGGCTCCCAACCACCCAAACATGCAAGATACGCTACAGGTTCGGTCAAAGCCGATCAACGTTTTACCCAGAATGACTGACACAAGAACCCTGTCTGTTGCCCGCCGACACCAGATCAGGTTCTTAGGTCGTCTTTGGATTACGCTGTCAGCCCTTCAGGTTCCGGCAATCCATTCGTCCGGCAGCAGGCTGTCAGAGTATTGGCGAGAAGACAGGCAATGGTCATCGGACCGACCCCACCCGGCACAGGGGTGATCGCCCCTGCAACTTCGGCGCAAGACTCAAAATCACAATCGCCAACCAAACGGGTCTTGCCCTCGGCGCCATCGATGCGGTTGATGCCAACGTCGATAACGACAGCGCCCCGCTTGATCCAATCGCCCTTGACCATCTCGGGCCGGCCGACTGCGGCCACGACGATATCCGCCTGACGCACCACGGATTCAATGTCTTTGGTGCGGCTGTGGGCGATGGTGACGGTGCAGCTATCGCCCAGCAACAACTGTGCCATCGGTTTGCCGACGATATTGGATCGCCCGATGACCACGGCATTCTTGCCGGCCAGCGAACCCAGGTGATCACGCAGCAACATCAGGCAGCCCAAGGGAGTGCAGGGCACCATGGATTTTTGACCGGTTCCAAGAAGACCGACGTTCGAAATATGAAAACCGTCGACATCCTTGGATGGATCAATGGAATTGATGATCAGGTCCGAATTCAGATGAGAAGGCAGCGGCAACTGCACGAGAATCCCATGAACTTTCGGATCGGCGTTCAATTGGCGCACGATGTCTAAAAGAGCCTCTTCCGAGGTGTCCGCAGCGAGCTTATGTTCGAAAGATGCCATTCCGGCTTCGACGGTCTGTTTGCCCTTTGAACGGACATAGACCTGACTGGCCGGGTCTTCGCCGACCAGAACAACGGCAAGACCAGGGGTAATCCCGTGTTCTTCCTTCAATCGGGCGACATGCGCTGCCACCTTTTCACGGACCGTCGCCGCAAAAGCTTTGCCGTCAATCACCGTCGCCGTCATGTCAGACCTCCGTTCGTGCATAGTTTTCGCGGTAGTGCTGCCTTTGCAGGCGGGTTGCAAGCACCGCGTTCTTCATAAGGATCGCGACCGTGACCGGCCCCACACCACCCGGCACAGGGGTGATCCAGCCCGCGACTGCGGCGCAGCTGTCAAAATCGGCATCGCCGACCGTGCGGCCATCGACGCGGTTGATCCCGATATCGATCAGCGCGGCCCCCGGTTTGATCATGTCGCCCGTGACCAACCCCGGCTTGCCAACCGCGACAAACACCGCATCGGCGGCGCGACTGTGCATCGCAACAGAGCGCGTCATATGGTGGCAAACCGTCACTGTTGCGCCAAGCCCCATCAAGAGAAAGGCGATAGGCTTTCCGACGATCTCGGAATGACCAATCACAGTCACGTCGAGCCCCTCGATCCTGAGAGGCAGAGTTTTCAGGATTTCGACCGCCGCGACAGCCGTGCAAGGCCCGAGCGCGAGATCGTTATAAACAATATTGCCGATAGATGCCGGATGCATCCCTTCGACATCTTTGAGCGGATGCACCGCCTTTTGCAGCGCCTTGACCGGGATATGCGGCGGCAGCGGGCGTTGAATGATAATGCCGTTGACGCGCGGGTCTGCGTTCAGTCCCTGCAGAACGCCAACCAGTTGTTCCATCGAAATATCCGCTGGGTAACTGCGCGATTCAAACGCGACGCCAGCGGCCTGTGCGCTGCGCTGCTGGTTGCGAACGTAAAGTTCCGCGGCAGCGGTGTCACCGACCGAAACCGACACCAATCGCGGTTGCCAGCCATTGTCGGCCAGTTCCGCAGCCTCTTGGCTGATCTCGACGAGCATCTTTGCGGCAATGGCTTTGCCGTCGATATGCGCCGCGCGGGAAACTGGCTGATCCATTTAATGGCAAACCTTTGGCGGTTTCAAAAATCCGGCGGGCACGCATGCGCCCGCCGGTGTTTTCTGTGTAGGCCCAGACGGGCCGGGACCTTAGAACAGGCCCTCGATGTTGCCCATGTCGTTCAACCGGATGGTTTCGGCGGACGGCACTTTGGGCAGACCCGGCATCGTCATGATCTCGCCGCAGATAACGACAACGAAACCAGCACCGGCCGACAGGCGAACCTCGCGAACAGGCACCGAGTGACCGGTCGGCGCGCCGCGCAGGTTCGGGTCGGTCGAGAAGCTGTATTGCGTCTTGGCCATGCAGATCGGCAGATTGCCATAGCCCGCGGCTTCCCATGCTTTCAGCTGTTCACGGATCGATTTATCCGCGATCACCTCGTCTGCGTGATAGATCCGCTTGGCAATGGTTTCGACCTTTTGGAACAGCGGCATGTCGTCGGGATAAAGCGGGGCAAAGTGGGATGCGCCGCTTTCAGCAAGTTCGACGACCTTGTTGGCAAGATCCTCGATCCCGGCAGACCCTTGGGCCCAGTGCTTGCACAGGATCGCCTCGGCGCCCTGCGCTTTGACGTAATCCTTGACGGCCTGCACTTCGGCATCGGTGTCGGACACAAAGTGGTTGATCCCGACAACGACCGGAACGCCAAAGGATTTGATATTGGCGATGTGGCGGCCAAGGTTCGGGCAGCCTTTCTTGACCGCTTCGACGTTTTCAGCGCCAAGGTCAGCCTTGGCAACGCCGCCGTTCATCTTCATCGCGCGCACTGTGGCGACCAGAACCACTGCATCGGGGGCAAGGCCCGCTTTGCGGCATTTGATGTTCATGAACTTTTCGGCGCCAAGGTCAGCACCAAAGCCTGCTTCGGTAACGACATAGTCGCCCAGTTTCAGCGCCGTCGTGGTCGCGGTGACCGAGTTGCAGCCGTGCGCGATATTGGCAAACGGACCGCCATGCACAAAGGCAGGGTTGTTTTCCAGCGTCTGCACAAGGTTCGGCTGCATCGCGTCCTTGAGTAGAACGGTCATCGCGCCGTCGGCCTTGATGTCGCGGCAATAGACGGGGGTCTTGTCACGACGGTAGGCCACGATCATGTCACCCAGACGCTTTTGCAGGTCTTCAAGGTTCTTGGCGAGGCAGAGGATCGCCATGACTTCGGACGCAACAGTGATGTCAAAACCGGTCTGGCGGGGCGAGCCGTTGGCGACACCACCCAGCGAGGTCACGATATCGCGCAGCGCGCGGTCGTTCATGTCGAGAACACGGCGCCACACGACACGGCGGTCGTCGATGCCCAGATCATTGCCCCAATAGATGTGGTTGTCGATCATCGCGCTCAGCAGGTTGTGGGCCGATGTGATCGCGTGGAAGTCGCCAGTGAAGTGGAGGTTCATTTCCTCCATCGGGACGACCTGTGCGTAGCCGCCACCTGCGGCCCCGCCCTTCATGCCAAAGTTCGGACCCAGCGATGCTTCGCGGATACAGATGATGGCCTTTTTGCCGATCCGGTTCAGACCGTCGCCCAGACCAACGGTCGTGGTGGTCTTACCCTCGCCCGCAGGCGTGGGGTTGATCGCGGTGACAAGGATCAGCTTGCCGTTTTTGCGATCCTGGACCGAGTTGATGAACGACTGGCTTACCTTGGCCTTGTCATGGCCATAGGGCAGAAGATCTTCGGTCGGGATGCCGATCTTAGCGCCGATTTCCTGGATCGGGCGCTTTTTGGCTTCGCGTGCAATTTCGATGTCGGTCTTAAAGGCCATAGTGGGTTCCCTGTATTCACGCCTGCGGCAGGTCGCCGCACGGTTGCCACAGGTTTACGCCCGCTGAAAAGCGACACGTCTAACGTTTCCGACATATTCCGAACGGGAATCGGCGGCAGACCTCATTGTCGTTTCGGATCGGAAACCAATGGAGGCGGTTGGCACCGGTGTTTCCGGGTTGAACTTGCCGAAATCAGGGCTGCCACGGCCTCTGGTCGGGGACATGCAGCCGCAGCGTCTGACCGATTTTCAAAATGCCTTCGCGTTCCACCCAAGCGGTGACCCCGCGTTTGCCGTTTGCCGCGGCTTTGAACCCTTTGCCAAAGCCGGGCCTGAAGGCTTCGATCGTCTTGGCCGGAAACAGACAGGGCCGGTTTTGCATATCGACGACCAATGTGGTGCCGTTGTCGGCCTGCAGTCGGGCCGAAGGCGGCAGATGGCTAAAATCCGGCAGGCCCGACACAACGACCGAGGCCCCGACCCAAGCGGGGTCAACCGTATCAAGCCCGAGCGTTGCCGCGATCTGTGCCAATTCCTCGGCGCTGACAATCGACACTTGCCGCGTATTCCGGATCTCGGTTCCTTTGGGATATTGCGACGTAACTCTGCTGCAG
>Ga0102812_10001937_pt1 | contig 14092 bp, 14 predicted proteins | sample ColrivemetaGS713_FD_79334 | JGI IMG/M metagenome (GOLD analysis project Ga0102812, IMG submission 79334) | Estuarine microbial communities from the Columbia River estuary - Flood tide ETM metaG S.713 | ecosystem: Environmental > Aquatic > Marine > Intertidal zone > Estuary | place: USA... | reverse complement strand
CGATAGATCACCACCTGGCTCTGGCTGATACCGGCTGCCAGCAGACTGCTGACTGCACCCTGTACCTGTTCATCGAGTGCAGCACAGTCAAGCAGGCATTTGTCGGTCGCGACCTGAATGGCGAAGCGGTTGGCCTGAATGAATTTGCGGTACTCGACAATCAGTTGATCTTCAGCCATTTACTGTGCGCCACCGGATTATTCGCCTGATCATGCCGATGCGCTCAGAGCAGATCAAGCCATTCACTGCCCCTTACACTGGCGCACCCGGGGCGGCATCCTGGCGTGGACAAAGCCACAGCCTCGCCAAACGTCTGGACACAGATCAGTATGTCGCTGAAAAATGTCGGGCCACAAACCCCAGCAGCAGGTCATTGACCTCATCCGGCTGCTCGCACTGCAGCCAGTGGCCGCAGTGTTCCAGTACATGACTGGTCAGATGGGGGACCACTTTGGGCATCTGCTGGATGGTGTAGGCCTCGAGCACGCCTACCGGGTCTTCGTCACCGAGCAGAAACAGCGCCGGCTGCCTGATACACGAGCCCTGCAGCGACTCGGTGCGCTGCCAGTTGCGCTCGAAATTGCGGTACCAGTTCAATGGGCCGCGAAAGCCACCTTCCGCATAAGTCGCCACATAGCCGGCAAAGGCTTGCGGCTCGCACCAGGACGGCGGCTGATCGATTTCCTGCAAGCCATCCAGCAAACCGGCAGTTGCTGGTTTTTCCTCCCAGAACAGCTCTTTGCCGACCGCAGCCGACCAGTTGTGCATCATCAGGCGCAAGGTACGCGGGATATCGGCATCCAGCTCCTGCTCAGCCACACCGGCTTGCTGGAAATACAGGATGTAATTGAAACGTTCGGCATACACCCGCCGCAGGGTCTCGGTGATCGGGTTGCGCGGGCGCCCGCCAAAGGGTACGGACATGCCGACTACGGCTTTAATCCGCTTAGGCTCCAGCAAGGCCAGATGCCAGGCTACCAGCGCGCCCCAGTCGTGACCGACCATGCATACCTGTTGCTGGCCGAGCAGATCCATTGCGGCCTGAATGTCACCACACAGGGTCAGCAGGTCATAGGCTTCGATCGCCGCCGGGGCGCTGCTGCGGCCATAGCCGCGCATTTCCGGCGCCAGCACACGATAACCGGCAGCCGCCAGTACCGGCATCTGCTTGCGCCAGCTGAGCCAGCATTCGGGAAAACCATGGAGCAGCCAGACAGGCGGGCCATCGACAGGGCCACAGCCATGAACGCACAAGGTGATGCCGTTAACCGCCAGAAGTTGTTCTTCGATCACCTGCATGGTGGCTCCCGGAAAAATCAATCAGCCTTGCGCAGTGGCCCAGTCAATCAGATCGAACTGCCAGGTGGCCAGAATCAGCAGGCCAAAACCTATGCGGTACCAGGCGAATACCGCGTAGCTGTGGTTGCCGATGAACCTGAGCAGTGCGCGTACGGCAATCATGGCAAAGATGAAGGAGGTAACAAAGCCGATAGCAAACACCGGCAGGTCGGCAGGCTGAAACAGATCCTTGTACTTCCAGGCCGAATATAGCGAGGCGGCAACCATGGTCGGCATCGCCAGAAAAAAAGAGAATTCGGTGGCTGCCTTGCGTGACAGGCCGAACAGCAGACCGCCGATAATCGTCGATGCCGAGCGCGAAGTTCCCGGAATCAGTGCCAGACACTGGGCACAACCGATTTTCACGGCATGCTACCAGGTCATGTCATCGACCGTATCAGCATCGATCTCATGCTGTCTGCGCTCGGCCCAGAGAATCACCACGCCGCCAACCACCAGCGCCATGGCCACCGTAATCGGATTGAACAGGTATTCATGGATCTGGTCGGAGAACAGCAAACCGACGATCGCAGCCGGAATAAAGGCCGCCAACAGGTTCAGGGTAAAGCGCTGGGCGCTGCTCTGCCTGGGCAAGCCAATCACCACATCGAGGATCTTGCGCCGGTACTCCCACATCACGGCGAAAATCGCCGCAAGCTGGATGATGATATTGAAAGCAATCGCGCGCTCGCCGCGAAAGTCGATGAGGTCGGCCACAATGATCTGGTGACCGGTGCTACTGACCGGGAGAAACTCGGTCAAACCTTCCACGATACCGAGAATCAGCGCCTGGAAAGCGGTCCAGATATCCATTTACATCCTTTAATTAACCAAACGCCTGTCAGGCTGCGGGGTGCATCCTACCAGAGCACGGCACATAAGCGATCAGGTGACTTGCAGTGAATACAAACCGATGCCACGCTGTGGCCCGATAAAACCTGCCCCGAGGGAACGCAAGCAGTATGAGCGAGATGGAGCATCAGGAAGTCGACTTCAGCCAGCCAAAAAATCAGGATCTGGTCTGGGAGATGGACAGCATGGCCCGGCGCGGGCTGGCCGAACGCTTCATGAAGCTGTTTGAAAACCGTCTGTGTGTTTACTCGGAGTCGGTCAACCAGATCTACACCAATTACAACCTGCACTTTCCCATCGAAATGGGCCGCAAGATGATTGTGCTGCCCAATCCGTACGCTTTTCACGACACCTTGCACCGCATCGACCCCTCTGCGGTCATCAAGACCGGGCTTTGTGTGCTTCCCGGGGTTGCTTTAGGCAAACCCGGACTATTGCTGACCAATCGCATCGGCGCGGATGGGCCGCCCCCAAAGACCATGCCCTTCAAGCGCGCTCTGGCGCAGATCATCAGCCAGCAAATGAAAATTGGCGATGTATTCCTGCCGATACTGATGAAGGGTGACCTGCGCGAGTTCGACCAGCAGATGCCCTACATCCACCTGCACCGCCTGCAGGTCTCGCGTCTGACTCGCCTGTCCGGCTACGAGCGCGAAAGCATTCAGAAAACCATCACGCTCAAGCTGATGGCCCTCTACCGCGCCGCGGACAGCCTTTCCTGCTGACAGCTCAAGCCCTTGTGACAAGCCCACCTAACCCCTACCGGAGTCACCATGTCCCTGGCCGAACTGACTGAAGCTCTGCAGGCCGGCGTGCAGGCCATGTCCGGGCTGGAAATCATTGCCGTGCTGCTCAGCGCCAGCGCCGTCTGGCTGACGGTAAAACAGAACCTGCTGTGCTGGCCGCTCGGACTGGTATCGGTACTCATGTACTCCTGGGTGTTCTTCGATGTGAAGCTGTATTCGGACATGCTGCTGCAACTGGTCTACGCCGTGCTGCAGCTATACGGTTGGTGGCAATGGACACGTGGCGGCGTACAGCACGCAGGTCGCCAGGTCAGCCGCCTGCCCGGCAACCAGTTGCTGCTGAGTCTGGCCGTTGGCAGCGCCGGCAGTCTGTTGCTGGGTTATCTGATGGCCACCCACACCGATGCCGCAGCACCATGGCTGGATGCCGCACTCACCTCGTTCAGCCTGGTGGCGCAGGTGTGGATGGCGCAGAAACGTCTGGAATGCTGGCCGCTGTGGATTGCGCTGGATGTCATCTACGTTGGTCTGTTCCTGTCCAAGGACCTCTACCTGACTGCCGCACTGTATGCCGTGTTCACCGCCCTCGCCATCGCCGGCTGGCGTGCCTGGCAACGGCCTCGGGCGGCGCCGGCAATATGAAGGTACTGGTGCTGACCGGGCCTGAATCGAGCGGCAAGAGCTGGCTGGCCGGGGAAATACAACAAACATTTGGCGGGCTGATCGTCGGCGAATACGTGCGGCACTTCATCGACACCGAGCAACGCGAGACTTGCTATGCGGATATCGAAACCATCGCCCGCGGCCAATTGGCACGGGAGGACGCCGCCCGCGCCAAGCAACCCGAGCTGCTGATTCTCGACACCCACCTGCTGAGCAATATGCTCTGGAGCCGGTTGCTGTTCGACAACTGTCCGGTTTGGCTGGAGCCGGAGCTTTTACACCGGCACTACGACCTGCACCTGCTGCTGGATCCTGCCGGCATGCCCTGGGTGGATGATGGCCAGCGCTGCCAGCCGCAACTGCAACAACGTCAGGAATTTCATCGGCAATGCCACGACTGGCTGCAGCTGCATCAGCAGAACTACTGCAATCTGTCGGGTGACTGGCAGCAGCGGCGCAGCGCCGCGTTCGACCTGCTGACGCCCTGGCTCGCAGCATCCTGCCGACAGTAAAACGGCGCCGTAACAGGCGCCGTTTTCGTTCAGCTTGCCGGTGATCAGACCGGCTCATTACCCATGATGGCTTTCACTTCGAGGAACTCCTCGATACCGTGTGCGCCCCACTCGCGGCCGATACCGGACTGCTTGTAGCCACCAAACGGCGCGGACATTTCACCGTCATCTCCATTCAGATGCACCATGCCGGTACGCAGACGCCGGGCCACCTGACGTGCGTGCTCGAGCGTGCCGCCATAGACATAACCGGACAGCCCGTAGATACAGTCATTGGCGATGCGGATGGCGTCTTCTTCATCCTGGTAGGGAATCATCGTCAGTACCGGCCCGAAGATTTCCTCGCGGGCAATGCACATGTCGTTGTTCACATCGCTGAACACCGTCGGTTTGGCGTAAAAGCCGCGCTCAAGGCCATCCGGGCGACCGACACCACCGCAAACCAGTTTGGCGCCTTCGTCAATGCCAGTCTGGATCAGGCTCTGCACACGCTGGTACTGACGGCGATGGGCAATCGGGCCTATGGTGGTTTTCTCATCCTGCGGATCACCGACGACAATCTTGGCTGCCGCTGCGGCTGCAATCTTTTCTGCTTCGGCCAGCTTGGCCGCCGGCACCAGCATGCGCGACGGCGCATTGCAGCTCTGGCCACTGTTACCCATCATCTGCTTGACGCCGTTGGCGACTGCTTGCTCAAGCGGCGCATCGTCGAGAATGATGTTGGCCGACTTGCCGCCCAGCTCCAGTGACATGATCTTGATGGTATCGGCACCGGCCTTGGATACCGCTGCGCCTGCAGCAGTCGAGCCGGTCAGCGAGACCATGTCGACCAGCGGATGCGATGACATGATCGGACCAAGTTCCGGGCCCAGACCATGCACCATATTGAACACACCGGCCGGTACGCCCGCCTCGTGCAGGATTTCGGCAAACAGCTGGGCGGAAGCCGGGCCGTTTTCACTCGGCTTGAGCACCATGGTGCAACCGGCCACCAGTGCCGGCGCCACCTTGCACGCCACCTGGTTCATCGGCCAGTTCCAAGGCGTGATCATCGACACCACGCCGACCGGCTCGCGACGGATGATGGTAGTGCCATGCTGCTTCTCGAACGCGAAGGTCTTGGCCAACTCCAGCGTGGTCGCCAGATGCCACAGACCGATCGGCGCCTGCACATTGATCGACAGGCCCTTGCGTGGTGCGCCCATATCCGAAGTAATGGCATCGGCCATCTCTTCCATGCGCTTCTGATAGATAGCGCAGATCGCCTGCAACAGATCCAGGCGATCGCTCAGCGAAGTGCGCGAGAAGCTGTCAAAGGCCGCATGCGCCGCCTCGATGGCACGGATTGCATCAGCTTCGTCACACAGGCTGATGGTCCCGATGACTTCTTCGTTGGCCGGATTGACCACGTCGAAAGGCTTGCCACCATTGACCGGAGTGACCCACTGGCCGTTGATGTAGGAATGTGTGTAGTTACGCATGGGAAGGTCCTTGCTCGAAGATGGCTGCAAACAGCCTGAAAAAAACACCGGTAACAGATAGCACAATCCGGCCTGTTTTGCTGCGTTGGCCTGCTGTCGATAGCATTACCGGATGCGACCCGATTCATCCCGGTGATCCGCATCGCCCATCCTCGCCAAGGCCGTAGAGCGGCCTCGGCGCACAGCACCAGCCCGCCGATACCGGCACCTTGCCATTAGCGGTGTACTGCCCTGCGGGTGACTACACCCTACGAGAAGGTCGGAGAACGCTCTTCCGTAGAGGTGTGGCTTATACCTGTAGGGCGGCCTCGGCGCGCAGCGCCAGCCCGCCGACTTTGTGGTCGGAAACTCGCTGGCGTACTACTGTGCAAGCCCGCCAAAATGCATAGCCGACAACCCGCCGGCGATCTGCTTCGCGAGGAAGCCCTGCCGAGCACGCTCTGCTTCCAGCGGGAAATCTCAGCAGACCTGCGGCGCCGCCGGACCAGGAAACTGCGGACAGTGCGTCAGCAGCTTCAGATACTGGTCATAGCGATAGGTCGGCCCGTCCACACAGGCATAGCTGGAACCCACGTAGCAGTGCCCGCAAAGCCCGACACCACAGTGCATGCGGCGCTCCACCGACAACCAGAGCGACTCGGCGGCCATGCCACGACGCAGGCATTCTTCGGCCGCAGCCAGCATCAATGGCTCCGGGCCGCAGCACAGCAGTACATCCGGCAGGCCGGCGCTGAACACCTCATCGAAATGCTGCAGTGGTGAACCACTGCGCTGACCGGTGGCTGCCTGATCAAAGGTTTCGATCAGCGGCATACTCTCGCGCCAGCGTGAACGTTCACGTCCCAGCACCTGGGTGTCCGCTTTCCTCGCGCCATATACCAGGCTGATCTGGGTCGGTTCGGCTTGCTGTGCTGCCGCATCAATCACCCCGGCCAGTGGTGCCAGACCACAGCCACCGGCCACTGCCAACACCCGTTTGGCTTTGAAGAACAGTGGCCAGCCATTGCCGAACGGGCCGCGATAACCCAGCACCGCATCAGCCTGCAGTGCGAACAGCGCTGTGGTCAGCGCACCCATGCGCCGTACCAGCGCCTTGAACACGCCTTGTGCATCCGGCGTGCTGACATAGGTGAATGGCGCTTCGCCGAAACCCGGCAGCACCAGCATGAAGAACTGGCCGGGAATCGCCGCCAGATCTGCGGCCAGCGGCTGCTCGATACGGAAAGTGAAATGCCGGGCGTCCTCGCCATCGGCGTAATGTTCAAGCAGCAACAGCTTGCGTGGCGTTAGATCGATCATGCGTTCACCACCTTGTGCATCACCCCGTGCACGCCAATGCCGCCGGGACAGACGCGATCACACCTTCCGCAGCCGACACAACCGTAATGTTCAAAAGGCGCGTTGATCTCGTCACCGAACTTGTGGAACCAGAAGCGCTGCACCCGCGCCCCCGGGGTTGCACTGGGATTGTGCCCGCTGGCCTCCTTCTGGAAGCCCTGATACAGACAGGAATCCCATACCCGCTCACGCTGCATGCCGCCGCTCGCGGTTGGCTGATCCAGCGGGGCAAAGCAGGAACAGGTCGGGCATACGCTGGTGCAGCCGGAACAGCCCAGACACTGCAAACCCAGCCGCTCCCAGGTGCTTTGTTCGATTTTGCCGGCATTCAGCAACGCCACACCCTTGATGATATCGACCTGCTCACCCTGTTGCTGGGCCACGCGCTGGCTATTCGCCAAGCGTTCGCTTGCCCAATCATCAATGGCCGGTGTCAGGCTCAATGCCTCAATAGCCTGCACGCCGGCATGACTGGCTGCCAGCAATAGCCAGGGCGCATGCTTGTCCCGGCGCGGCACCAGCACCAGATCGGCGCTGCCGTAGCGCACGTCCGGGCCACTGCTCACGGTGTGGCAAAAACCGCCATCGCAACTTTCCACGCAGTCCACTCCGACCAGCAGGGTCGCAGCGCGACGCGACTGGTAGTGCGGATCGCCCTCGAAGAAGCGGTCCTGGTAAGCCACCGCCTGCAGATCGCAGGCATGCACGCCGAACAGCACCTGTGGTGCCACCTCTGGCAGCGCCGAGAGAAACTGCCCACCTTCAAAACGGAACAGCACTTCGCGCTCGGCGAAGAAGAAACTCTTGGCGGAAAAGCTCGCTGTTGCGGCAGACGGATTGAATGCCGTCTGATCGCCGACACTCACCGACTGCCAGTGCTCACCACCCTGCCCGTCGGCGCGCACTTCATACAATGTGCGACTCTGCGCCAGATGCGCGCGCAGGCGCTCGGGACTATCCAGTTCAAAGACTTGCATGGGCTACAACCTCGCGGGCATCAATCGGATTGTGTGGCACCACACCGGCCGCCAACGGCTCGATGGCCACCGCACAGGCCTTGAGTTCCGGCATCTTGCTGACGGGATCCATGGCATCGTTGGTCAGGCGGTTACAGGGTGCCTCGAGAAAGTGATAAGGCATGGCCACAGTGCCGCGCGGCAGGTCGTCGGTCAGTTGCAAACGAACCTCCAGCGCACCGCGCCGCGAACTCACGCGGACTGCTTGCAGGTCACACCAGCCATGCTCGGCGGCATCCTGCGGGTTGATCAACAGCAGGCCGGCAGGCGTTTCACGCTCCAGCAGTGGCGACTTGCGGGTCATCGAGCCACAGTTGTAGTGGAAGTGAAAACGGTGAGTGGTGAAAACGAAGGGGTACTGCGCGTCCGGCCCTTCTGCCGGCTCGACCTGCGTCAGCGGGAACAGGCGTGCCTTGCCCAGCGGGAAGCTTTGCGCGTGCAGCACCGGCGAACCCTGCGGGTGTTCCGCGTTACACGGCCATTGCAGGCCGTGATTGGCATCCAGCCCCGCGTAGCTCATCGCCGAAAACAGCGGTGTTACCGCAGCCATCTCGTCGAACAGCGCCTCGGCGCTGTCCCAGACCATGTCCGCATAGCCCAGCCGTGCCGCCAGCTCACCAAGAATCTGCCAGTCGATACGCGCCTCACCGGGCGCGTCAATCGCCTTGCGGATACGCTGCACGCGGCGCTCGCAATTGGTGAAGGTACCGTCCTTCTCGACAAACGAAGCCGCTGGCAGTACCACATCGGCCATCTTGGCCGTTTCGGTCAGCGTCAGCTCAAACACCACCAGAAAATCCAGTGCCGCAAAGGCCCGCGCTACCTGATGCTGATCGGGGTCAGTCACCACCGGGTCTTCGCCGATGATCATCAGCGCACGCACATCACCCTGCAAGGCGGCCTGCGTCATGCCCATCGAAGTCAGGCCCGGCGTGGATGGCATGGCTGTATGCCAGGCCTCGGCAAATTTTTCCTGCACTGCCGGCTCATCGGCCTTCTGGTAACCGGGGTAGACATTCGGCAGGCAGCCCATGTCGCAGGCGCCCTGCACATTGTTCTGACCGCGCAGCGGGTTTACGCCGGTACCGGGCCGGCCAATCTGCCCGCAGGCCAGCACCAGATTGGACACCGCCATGACGTTGTTGGTGCCGCTCTGGAACTGCGTAATGCCCATGCCATAAGCAGTGAAAGCCGCCGGCGAATGACTGAACAATTCGGCCACACGAATCAGCTCGGCCACTGCAATACCGGTCGCGGCGCTGGTCTGCTCCGGTGTGATGCTGGCCAGATGCTGGCGCAGCGGAGTGATGTCTTCACAGCGCTCTGCGAGAAAGGCTGCGTTCTCCCAGCCATTCTTGAAGATGATCTGCAACAGACCGTTGAGCAGCGCAATATTACTGCCCAGCCTCAGCTGCAGGTGGATGTCGGCCAGCCGGGCCAGCCGCGTCTTGCGCGGATCGATAACGATCAGTTTGGCACCACGGGCCTGCGCCCGCAGCATACGCGCGCCGATCATCGCGTGGTTCTCGGTGACATCGGCACCGATCACCAGAATCAGGTCTGCCTGATCGATATCGGCCACGCTGTTGGTCATCGCCCCGGAGCCCAGGGTGCGGGCCAGACCGGTCACCGACGGGCTGTGACAGATGCGCGCGCAGTGGTCGACGTTGTTGGTCTTGAGCACCGCGCGGGCAAACTTCTGTGCGGCGTAGTTGTCCTCGTTGGTGGCCCGCGCGCAGCTGATCACACCGACTGCATTGGCGCCACCGGCCTCTTGCGCGGCTTTGAACTCATCGGCAACGCGTGCCAGCGCCTCGTCCCAACTGGCCTTGCGGAACTGCCCGTGCTCCTTGATCAACGGCTCTCTCAGGCGGTTCGACGGATCAATGGCAAAGCTGGTCGACCAGCCCTTGGCGCACAGCTGACCCTGACTGACCGGATGCCCCTGTTGCGGCTCGACGCCGATCACCCGCCCCTGCTCGACCCGCAGGCCAACACCGCAGCCAACGCCACAGAATGTGCATATGCTCGGTATCACCTGCATGCTGTTGCTCCTGAAAAGACACTCGTCTTTTCAGGCTATGCTGCATTCCTGCCGCGGCTTTTGACCCTGATCAAAAAACAGCCAATGGCTACGGAGACGCTGATTCATTTGCCATTATCCATACGGGACTGGCGACCCCGACAAGCATAAACCCTGGATTCAACCCAAGAAGAGGCAACCTTGAATGAATCAGGCCTGCCTGAAGAAGTCTGCAGGTAGCAGCAATCAGAGCGCGTCCTGCGCAGGCTAATCGTTATACTCAAGAGCACATCCAATCCCGGAGCACGTCATGTCCATTACCCTGTATGCCGCATCAGTCCCCGTATTCAAGCAGATGCTCAACAGCCTCAGCGACATCCTGCACAAGACCGAAGAACACCGCGCGGAACGCAACATCGAAGCCAGCGCCCTGCTTCAGGCGCGCCTGTTCCCGGACATGTTTGCGCTGATCCGTCAGGTGCAGATTGCCGCCGATTTCGCCCGTGGCATTACCTCGCGGCTGGCCGGCGTCGAAGTACCCAAATACGAAGACAACGAGCAAACCTTCGCCGACCTGCACGAATTGCTGGCCAAGACCCTGGCCTATCTGGACAGCTTCACCCCGGAGCAGATCAACGGTCAGGAAGATCGCGAAATCATCACTCGCCCGGGCACTCCGAAAGAGCGTCGTTTCAATGGCCAGGATTACCTGCTCAGCTATGGCATTCCGCAGTTCTTCTTCCACATCAGCACCAGCTACGCGATCCTGCGCCACAGCGGCATCGCCGTCGGCAAGCGTGACTACATGGGTAACTACTAGCTTCTCTCGGCGCTAGCCTGTGGGAGTGGCGCCCTCGCCACGACGGGGCAACTGCTCGCGCCGGGGGCGACGCTCCCACAAATACTATGGACAGCGTATTTACAGCCTCCGCGAGGAGCACGGCATTGCACAAATACCGCCGCCCGCTACTGGTGCTGCTGTTTCTCGGGGTGCTGCTGGCGGCCTTTCAACTGTCAGGTCTGCGCGCACAGTTCGATCTGGAATTCCTGCGTCTGCAATTGCAGGAAAACTGGCTAACCGGCCTGCTGCTGTTCATCGTGCTGTTTGCTCTGGGCAACCTGATTCATATACCGGGCTGGATCTTTCTCGCTGCAGCGGTACTTGCCCTGGGTCAAACCTGGGGTGGACTGGCCACCTACCTGGCTGCAACCATCTCCTGCAGCATTACCTTTTTCACCATTCGCTGGCTTGGCGGCGACGCCTTGCGCTTATTGAAAAACCGTTATGCCATCAGACTGCTCAGTCACCTGGATGAGCGTCCGGTGCGCAGCATCTTTCTGCTGCGCTGCGTGCTGCAAACGGCACCGCCGCTCAACTATGCACTCGCCCTGTCCGGTGTGAGATTTCGGCATTACCTGCTTGGCAGCCTGCTCGGCCTGCCGGTGCCGATCACCTTCTACTGTGTGTTTTTCGACTATCTGGTCAGGGCGCTGAATCTGGCACCCTGACAGCAGCAGGATCAATCTCCGGATTGCCAATCTCCGGGTTCAGGCCAGCACTGTCTGCAAATCAGGCACATCCGGCTGATCCCCGACACTCGCCACCGCAGCCAGCACGATGCGTTCAATCACTGCGCGGTTGCGCGCCAGTTCGGCAGGCGCCAACGGCTCTGGCCAGAAACTCACACTACCGACGTGCTCGATAGCGCGGATCAGGGTTTCCAGCATCAACGGATGCAGTCGCTGGCTGCCCCGCTCTTCCGCTTTGATCTTTACCAGTTGCGCCATTTCCTCGACGATCTTTTTCTGGTGGATGCTGGCTGGCGATTCGGGGTCATGCACTTCGCGATAAATCGAACCGACGATGGGCGCATGCGAGCGGCACCAGTCAAAGTAGGCGTCGATGGCTGCCGAGAGCATTGGTAGCAAGCGTTTTTGCGGCAGGATGGCCTGCATGACCGCCACCCGCAGATCATCGTTGGCGCGAGCCACCACCACGTCAATGATCTCGCGCCGGTCCTTGAACAGGCGGTAAAACAGCGGCCGGGAAATACCCGCCTCACGCGCGATCAGCTCGACCGACGCACCGCGAAAACCATGGTTGCCATAGACCCGCGCAGCTGCCGCAATCAGGCCTTCGCGCAGACCTTCGCCCTGCAACTCATCGGCACGCGGCCGGCCTGGTTTTCTGCGGCGCGGAACCGCTGCTGCGCCTGCACCAGCAGCCTTGCTTGCCGGTGTGCTGGTTGGTTTCAACTCTTTCACTTTTTGCTTCCCGATCAGCGGGCTTGAATATTAAAAATCAAATGTTATATTACCCAAGTGTAACGTATTTGCAAGAATACGCACTGAATCCAATTACGTGCTTCAATCAGGGGATACCTGCAGTTCAGGTGCACCGCTCATTCCGAACTTTGCCCTTCGCGGAGAAAAACAATGAATACCCTCACCAGCGCCATCGAACTGAGCATGCCCGAGGAATTCCAAAGCGTTTACGATGCCCAGCAGGCAGCCTACAAGAAGCACATGAATCCGACCCTCGAAGAGCGCCAGTCGGATCTGCGCAGCTTGCACCGCATGATCACCGACAATGCCGATGCGATCATCGAGGCAATCAACAAGGACTACGGCTGCCGCTGCACCTTCGAGACCAAGTTCACCGAAATCTTCATGGCCCAGGATGCTGCGCTGGATGCAGTGAAAAAAGTGAAGAAGTGGATCAAGCCGCAAAAGCGCCACCTTGACCCCACCCAGTTCCCCCTGGCCAAAGCCTGGACCTTCCCGCAGCCGGTAGGCGTGATCGGCATCGTGGTGCCGTGGAACTTCCCGCTGGCCATGGCCATTCAGCCACTGATCTGTGCCTTTGCCGCCGGCAACCGGGCCATGATCAAGATGTCGGAAAACTCCAACCATCTGGCCCTGCTGCTGAAAAAGATTTCAACCAACTATTTCCCGCTCGACAAGCTGGCGTTCTTTGAAGATGGCGATGGCCGTGGCCCGGTGTTCACCACGCTGGCCTTCGACCACATCTTCTTCACCGGCTCGCCAACCACCGGCAAGGCTGTAATGGCCAATGCCGCCAAGAACCTGACGCCGGTCACTCTGGAACTGGGCGGCAAGTCACCATGCATCGTCGCACCCGACTTCTCGGGCAAAACTGCTGCCGAGCGCGTGCTCTGGGCCAAGATGCTCAATGGAGGCCAGATCTGCACCAACGTCGACTACCTGATGCTGCCGGAAAACAAGGTTGAAGAGTTCGTCAGCGAAGCACGCAGCCTGTTCAACAAACGCATTGCCGATATCAACAGCGGTGACTACACCGCGGTTATCGACCAGCGCTCCTACGACCGCCTGGAAGCCACTCTGGCCGATGCCGTAGCCAAGGGCGCCAAGGTCATCGATCTGTACCAGGGCCCGGCACCGAAAGAAGGCATGCGCCTGATGCCTACCCGTCTGGTGCTGAATGTCACCGATGACATGCTGATCATGCAGCGCGAGATCTTCGGTCCGCTGCTGCCGATCCGCACCTACCAGACCAAGGAAGAAGCCACCCAGTACATCAACGACCGCCCACGCCCGCTGGCACTGTATATCTACAGCAACGACAAGGATCTCCAGAATTACTACATGAACAACACCATCTCGGGTGGCGTTGGTATCAATGAAGCAGTCATTCTGGCTGGCCTACACGATCTGCCATTTGGCGGCTCCGGCAATAGCGGAATGGGCCACTACCATGGCAAGGAAGGGTTCCTGACCTTTTCCAAACTGTGCCCTGTATTCAAACAGGGATCAGTACGCGCACTCGACCTGTTCCTGCCGCCTTATGCCGGCTGGTCAACGCGCATCCTCAACTTCATGATGAAGATGAAGAGCTGATCACCTTGATGGCTCACAGCCGTTTCTGTGAACCATCAACAGCGCATCCAGTTGGCCCGGTTTGACCGGGCCTTCTGCTTGATGGCCTGCCATAAATCAGTGACGGGATAACCGGCAGAAAATCCGTGGAGTCCGACTCATGTTCGATCACGACTACCTGATCATCGGTTCCGGCTTCGGCGGCTCGGTCTCGGCGCTGCGCCTGGCTGAAAAAGGCTGGAAGGTGGCTGTGGTCGAGCAAGGT
>Ga0102812_10001933_pt1 | contig 14098 bp, 11 predicted proteins | sample ColrivemetaGS713_FD_79334 | JGI IMG/M metagenome (GOLD analysis project Ga0102812, IMG submission 79334) | Estuarine microbial communities from the Columbia River estuary - Flood tide ETM metaG S.713 | ecosystem: Environmental > Aquatic > Marine > Intertidal zone > Estuary | place: USA... | reverse complement strand
GCCAAAACCGGTTACAGCGACGGGCAGATGGTCAAGCTCGATCATACATTCAGTGTCCAGACCGGCAGCCCCATGCAATTGAGCCTGCAAAGCAAAGGCGGCGGCGCTCTGGATTTTCAGGTCTTCCTGCAGGATGAAGCCGCAGCAAACGCCGATACGGCACCCATGCAGATTGAAAGCAATGGCGTATTGGAACTCCGGATGCAGGCCGATGGCCATTATTACGCCGACAGTACCGTCGATGGCGTACCCATTCGTTTTGTGATTGATACCGGCGCAACGGTGACCATGCTTGGCAAGCCTGCACTGGGTAAAATTCAGATAAGCAACTGCACCATGGCCAAGGTCAATACTGCCAACGGCGTCATCGATGCCTGTTTCGGCACCGTGCGCGAATTACGCATCGGCCCGCACGTCATCTACAATGCCGTGGTTTCGTTGAACCCGAACAGTGAAACCCATCTGCTTGGCATGAGCGTGCTGGGTAAATTCAAGCTGAGCAGCGCCAACGGCGTGATGCGCATCAGCCGATGAAAAAAGCCGCCCGCAGGCGGCTTCAGGTTCCGGCGGCACCTGGCTCAGGGTTGCCAGGCATAGCCGAATTTCAGAAACAGGGAGCGGTTGGTTTGGAAGGTGTCGACGCTGTCGCTGCCGAAATAGCCGTCGCTGTAGCCGGCGTAAAACACCGTGCGCGGATTGATCTTGTAGGAATACACCAGCTGGGTACCGAAATCCGACAGTTCGGCATCGGTCTGCCCCGAATTCAAACTCAGATCGAAGTCGGTGGTGCCGTACTGGAGGGCCAGACGCAGGCGCTGGCGCAGATTGAACTGCCATGACAGCCGGGTATCCAGCAGCCGGGCATGATACACCGTGCCGCCATCGCGGCGGAGCGCTTCATCCACGTAATTCAGGTTCAGGCTGATGTTGTCGTTGATGCTTCCGGTCACGCCCGGCTCGAAAGTCGTGATGCGGCCCAGGGCGTTGTTGCGGAAGTCGATCTGGTCGCCGCCGCGGTAGAACAGCTCGAACTGCCAGGATTTGAAGGGCGTGAACTGGCCGTAGAACGTGTAGTAGGTTTCATCGTAGTTGATGCCGCGCCAGAAACGCTCACGTTGTCCGCCACCGGTCTGAATAAAGCTTTGCATCTTGCCTCTGGCGCTAATATACGCTTCGATCTCCCGTTCCGTCAGCCGGTCAACGGTGAGCTGATGGGTGATGTCCCAGTCGCCGTTGACCGATATTTGGTTGAAGAAATGGTTTTTCGGGTACCAGCGGTAAGATCCGCCGATGACCCAGCGTTCGTAATCGACCTGACCAACAAAGCCCATGTCGGCGCGGAAGCCCTGGTCGTTCCTGCGTTTGCCGATGTTGAAAGACTTCTCGCGGTCGCGGTACTCATAATTGACCAGATAAGCGTTACCAGTGAACGGCAGTGCCGAATAGCCGAGTGCGTCTTCGGTGTCGGAATGCATAAACTGTGCCAACAGGGTATGACTGCCTTTCTGCCACTTGCCGTCAAGATTGACCAAGGTGTTGTGGTAATCGCCGCCGCTGCGATGGGTCACCAGGGTGCCGATATTGGTGATCGAATTGAAGTTGTAGCGGTAGGTGCCGACCAGATCGGTCGATTCGGCATTGATGAACCCGATACGCGAGCCGAAAGGGCCCGGGCGCAGCACATTGGTCTGGGTGTCGCTGGCGCCGAAGAATCCGTAGGTGTTGTCGCCGCTGCGGCCGGTGAAGCGCAGTCCATAATCGGGGTCGGCGATATTGCGTGAATACACCAATTGCGTCGGAGTGCTGAAGAAATCGGCACTCTCTAGGAAGAACGGCCGTTTTTCGGGGTAGAACAGGGCGAAGTTGGTATTCACGTCGAGCTGTGCGCCGTCGATCTCGATCTGCGAGAAATCCGGATTGTAGGTTGCACTGAGGGTATTGTTCGGTGTCGGCGACCAGGTCAGGTCCAGACCGAAATCGATGTTGCTGCCTTCGCTGCTGAAAGGCTGGCCGGGCGCATTGCGGTATTCGCCGTACCCCGCGGTCAGGGTCGGGTTGATCAGGATGTTCTTGCCCGGATCGGCATGGGCAAAGCCATTAATCTTGTTCTGCTGACACAGGTCGCATTTGTTATTGCGGTCGTCCATGCGGTCGGAATAGACGAAGCGGTTCTCGCGCGGACGGATACGCAGGAATTGCATGCCCCAGAGCTGGGCTTCGGTGGAATGCTTGAACTTCAGGCTGGAGTAGGGGATGTCCATTTCCACGGTATAGCCATCGGCATCGATGTGTGCTCCGGAATCCCAGATGGCATCCCAGGATTCGTCTTCTTTACCGTTGGTTTCGTCGTAGGTCAGGTCCATCTGCACGCCACGTGCGCTGACGAAGAATTGCAATGCGCGTTGCTGGGTGTTGAAGGTATCGATCCGGATGCCCAGAAAATCGTCTTTAAAAGCGCTGTCGCGGTCGCGCAACACAGCCACGATCTTGGACGGGTCCGGATCCTTGGCTTTGAAGGCCACCCGTAGGCTTTTGCCGGAATCGACGATATAAACCGTGGTTTCGGCCCCGGCTGGGGTATTTTCCCCCGGTCCGATTTCGTAAGGCATGCCGGTCACCGCCGCCTGTTGCCAGAACGGCTCATCCAGCTTGCCGTCGGCTTTCATCACCCCTTCGATGCGCGGAATGACCAGGGCCGGCTTGTCCTGTGCGGCGAGTGCGCCGGGAAGGCTGAGTGCCAGCAGGTTGAGGGCAAGCGGTAGTTTTTTCATCGGGCTATTCGTGCAAGGACTGCGGCCATTATGGGCAGACGGGGCATACCCGGCTTGTGCCATAAGTCATTGCCGAGGTTTGCTATGATGAAGTGATGAATACATCTCCCATTAGACTTACCGAATACAGCCATGGCGCCGGCTGCGGCTGCAAGATTTCGCCGCAGGTGCTGGACACCATCCTGGCCTCGCAGCTCGATTTGAAAGCCGATCCGAACCTGTTGGTGGGGCACAGCAGCAAGGATGATGCCGCCGCTTACGATCTGGGGGATGGCCGGGTGATCCTCAGCACCACCGATTTCTTCATGCCGATCGCCGATGATCCCTTCGACTTCGGCCGGATTGCCGCGACCAATGCCATCAGCGATATCTATGCCATGGGCGGCACGCCGATCATGGCCATCGCCATTCTGGGTTGGCCGGTCAACCTGTTGCCGCCGGAAGTGGCGCAACAGGTGGTCGATGGTGGTCGACAGGCCTGCCATGACGCCGGCATCGCCCTGGCCGGTGGCCACAGCATTGACTCTCCGGAGCCGATTTTCGGTCTGGCAGTCACCGGTCAGGTGGCCAAGGCACATCTGAAGCAGAACAACACCGCCGAAGCCGGGTGCCTGCTTTATCTGACCAAGCCCTTGGGTGTCGGCGTTCTGACCACGGCCCAGAAGCAGAAAAAACTGCGACCCGAGCACGAGGGGCTGGCTATTGCCAGTATGTGCCGTTTGAACGCGGTCGGTGCCGCGCTCGGGCCGATGCCCGGCGTGAAAGCGGTGACCGATGTCACCGGCTTCGCGCTGCTCGGCCACCTGCTGGAAATGTGCGAAGGCAGCGGCGTGCAGGCAGAACTTGAATTCGATGCCATCCCGGTCCTCGAACCGGTGCCCGGTTATATCGCGCAAGGTTGCGTTCCAGGCGGTACCGGCCGGAATTTCGCCAGTTACGGACATAAAGTTGCGCCCTTGAATGACTATCAGAAAGCGCTGCTGTGCGATCCGCAGACCAGCGGCGGACTGCTGATTGCCGTTAGTCCCGAGGCTGCTGCGGCGCTTGAATCGGTTCTGTGCAGCGCCGATATCGTCCCGCACTGCATTGGCCGTTTGCAGGCGCGGAATGCCGGCCCATGGGTGCATCTGCGTTGAATCGGCCGGACAGCCGCGATTTCGCCCGGCTGTTTCTGGCGGATACGCCATTCATGGATACCCGCTCGCCCGGGGAATTTGCCGAAGGGGCGTTTCCGCATACGGTCAATCTGCCCTTGATGCTGGACGACGAGCGCGCACGTATCGGCATCTGCTACAAGCAGGAGGGTCAGCAGGCCGCTATTACCCTCGGTCACCAATTGGTGCAAGGTGCAGTCAAGGACAGCCGGATAGCCGCTTGGCTGGACTTTGCCAAAACCCATCCGGATGGCTACCTCTACTGTTTCCGCGGCGGGCTGCGCTCCCGCATCAGCCAGCAATGGCTGCAGCAGGCCGGTATCGACTATCCGCGTATCATCGGCGGTTACAAAGCCATACGCCGGTTCCTGATCCATCAAATGGAAACCTCGGCACAGCATCGTTTCATCATCGTCTCGGGCCAGACCGGTTGCGCCAAAACACGACTGCTGCAGGAGGTGGCCAACGCCGTCGATCTGGAAGGATTGGCCAACCACCGGGGCAGCGCCTTCGGCAAACGTCTCGGCGGGCAACCGACGCAGATCGGCTTCGAGAATGCCCTGTCCATCGCCCTGCTGAAGCTCCGGCACGCCGCGTCACAGTCGGCCATCGTACTGGAAGATGAAAGCCGCTTGATCGGCCGCATCGCCGTGCCCGAGGTGCTGCGTGAAAGCATGGTGCAGGCGCCCTTGGCGGTGGTGGAAATGCCCTTGCCGGAACGCGTGGAACATACCTTCCACAATTACATTTTGCGTAATCTGTCCGATTGGCAGGCGCATGCCGGCGAGCTTGCCGGTTTCGCCGGCTTCGCCGAGGAGCTCCGGCAGAATCTGGCAAGCCTGCAGCGCCGCTTGGGCGGTCACCGCTACAGCCAGTTACTGTCCGAAATGAACGCGGCATTGGCGGCGCACGTCCGCGGCAATCCGGAGGCGCACCGGGCCTGGATCGAACTGCTGCTGCGCGACTACTACGATCCGATGTATGCCTACCAGCTCGGTCTGAAGGCCGGGCGCGTGGTGTTCCGTGGCAGTTATGCCGAGGTTGCTGCGTATCTTGGCGAGGCGCATTAATTCCGAAGTACGGAATTTCGGGTTCTCAGCCTTCGTCGCTTTTCAGTCGGGCACCCGGCCTACAGCACGTCCAGATGCGCGCGCAGATCAGCCGCATGGCGACGGATGTTTTCGATTTCAGACGCATCCATGGCCGCCAGATTGCGGTAAACCATGCCGATGCGCGGATTTCTTGAAAGGCGATCGGCATGGCGGAGGTGGAAATCCCAGTAAAGTGCGTTGTATGGACATGCATCCGGCCCGGTCCGCCGATTACGCTTATACCTGCAGCCGCGGCAGTAATCACTCATCCGATGCATGTAGGCGGCACTGGCCGCATAGGGTTTGCTGGCCAATAGGCCGCCATCGGCGAATTGACTCATGCCCAGCGTGTTCGGCAGCTCGACCCATTCGAAGGCGTCGATGTAGATTCCGAGATACCAGCGGTGCAGGGCTTGCGGGTCAAGGCCGGCAAGCAGGGCAAAATTGCCGATCACCATCAGGCGCTGAATATGGTGGGCATGGGCATGTTCCAGCGAATTGCCGATGCTTTCCTGCAGACAGCGCATGTCCGTTTTACCGGTCCAGAACCATTCCGGTAATGGAAGCGTGTGTTCCAGTGCATTGCTGTTTTCATAACCCGGCATATGTGCCCAGTACACGCCGCGGATATACTCGCGCCAGCCCAGGATCTGCCGGATGAAACCTTCTACGGCCGCCAATGGGGCAGCACCACTCCGCCAGGCGGTTTCAGCGGCAGCGATGACCTCCTGCGGATGCAGCATCTTCACGTTCAGCGCAAAGGACAGCAATGAATGGAACAGACGGGCTGCATTCGTACTCATGGCATCCTGATAATCGCCAAAATGCGGAAGCGCCTCGTCGATGAATGTCTTGAGCATGTCCAGGGCCTCGCTACGGTTCAGTGGCCATCGGAAAGCCGCGGCCGAATGACTGCCGAAACTCGGTACGCCGGCATCGCATATCGTCTGCCAGAGTAGCGTATGGTCATGCAGCGGCCGTCGATCCAAGGGCTCGGGCGGTTGTCCGCGCCAAGGCTTGCGGTTTTCGGCATCGAAGTTCCACTGGCCGCCGGCCGGACTGCCCTCGGGCTCGAGCAGCACGCCGTGCTTGCGGCGCATGTGCCGGTAAAAATTCTCCATGCGCCACTGCTTCTTGCCGGCAAACATATTCCGCGCTTCGAAACGGTTGGCGAGGAAGTGCATGCTGGAGGTTTTTCCGCCATCAAAGCCGCTTCCGGCGAACCAGGCATCGAGCTGCGCATCCAAGCGGTATTCATCCGGGGCCTGCCATTCAAAACAGCCGGCCTGGGTTTCGGTCAGAAGCGCATCCAGATTTTCAGTCAGGTTCTGGCGGTTATTGGGGGCATCGATGGGGATGTAGCGGACCTGATGCCCAGTCGAACGCAGATGCTCCGCCAATGCACGCATGCCGGCAAAAATAGCCAGGATTTTCTGGGCATGATGCAGTACGTAATCTGTTTCCTGCCGGATCTCCATCAGCACGTACAGCACCTCCGGATCGACCCGGTCGAACCAAGGATGCAGCGGATTGAGTTGATCGCCCAGCAGCAGACGGACGGTTTTCATGCTTTAGGCGCTTCACGCCGGCAGCGCTCGGAACAGTATTTCACCTGGTTCCAGTCGCGCTCCCACTTTTTCCGCCATGCAAAGGGACGGCCGCAGCACAGGCAGGGTTTGCTGGGCAAAAAAGGTTTTCGGTGCATGGCCGGTCTCCGTGTCGGACTTTCATCCTAGGCGCTGCGCTGTCGTATCGAGGTGAATTACCTCAGGGCCGCGCCAGCATAAACTCCAGCCCGGTGACACCCTGTTGGCCCTGCGGCCCCTGCCACCGATGCGCGCCCGGAAGCACCTTGATCTTCAGTCGGAAATCGAGCGCGTCGAGCTCGGTGTCCTGCGCCCCGGCGCGCACCAGATGCCAAACGACCTGACGCAGCACCTCCGGTTGCAGCGCATCACCGCCGACATTGCCGATGCTTCCGCTAGGGTTCACGGGCGAAGCGGCGGAGAGTGGCTGCATCCGACCCTTGGACCACAGCAGTCCGGCACCCGGGGCCAGATAATGTCCGCGTACGGCCCAACCGCCGGCCGCTGTGCGTGATTCCGGCGGTTCGAACCACCAAGCCCCGGATTGGCCGCTGGCCTCCAGTTGCAGGCCGTCGGCGACAAGGCGCACGGTCAAGGCACTGGTTTCATCAATGCCGATGCCGGCCTCCGGCGCCTGCACTGCGGCTTGGGCCAGCGCGCCCATCAGTGTGATCAAGCGCAGTTCGCGCCGGCGTTCGGACACATGGGTATCCACCAGATAGTTGCCGAACAGATCGAGTCCGCCGCCTTTCCACCAGGTCAGATCATCTTCCCGCAGCGGGATCGGGCAACGCTTGGCGCGTTCACAGCCTTCGGGCATGCTGCCATGGAACGCGATGGCGCCATAGGCGAGGGCATTGACGCTGGTGCCGTTGGTAATCATGCCGGCTGTGCCAGACTGCACCGCAGCGCCGGCACTGGTGCCGGTCACGACCAGATCGCCGCGCAGAAACGCCGCCCGCACGGTTCTCAGCCAGGGATTCGGCGAGCCGTCGCGGGTAAAGAAGGTTTGACGGTGCAGCCATTGATCGCCGCCATCCAGAAACAGGGCGTGGACCGTATTCGGAACATCATCCAAGGCCGTCGGGTTGGCGCACGCGACTTTTTGTTCTGCGTCCAGATCGGGAAATACCCGCTCCCGGCCCAGCATCGAAAACGCATTGCGTCGCAGCGTCTGCAGGACGGCGCAACCGCCGGTGCCCCCGAAACGCGCTTCGGCCAATGCGGCATCGACCGGCCACCAGACCGGTTCGGCACCGGCCTGGGCGAGCAGGTCACGGTAAAAATCGACAGCATCGAAACCGTTCACGGAAGCCGAGGTGGTGAACGCAATCCGTGGCGTGCGGCCGGGGCTGCGCTTACCCGCTTCGGCGACCAACTGCCGGAACAGGGCGGCATCATACGGCCGGTTGCCGCCGTCAATGCGGACCTGTTCGCGTTTACGGACACCGCTGTCCTGCTGCAGTTGCTCGAATGCCGACAGGATCAGATCCTGCTCTTGGGTCAGCAATCGGTTCCAAGTGTTGGCATCGGTTTTTTCAAACGCGTTGCTGAGTGATTGTGCATCGAACAGGGTATTGCCTGCGGTGGCATGGGTATTGACCAGCAGGTTCTTGAGAGCGGCCCGTCCGGGCGCACCGGGGCGGGCCTGCCAGTAGGCCGGATCGAGGATTTCGGTAAAGCGTTCGGGTGCAATACGGTATTGCGGCGCCTCGCGTGCTCCGGGAAATGTACGCTGCTCAGGTCGGCAATCCTCGGCCAGAAGGCTTGAACAGGTGCGGTAGGAACCGCCCATCAGAATCAAAGTGGGTGGCTCGGCCGCATGGCTGCAGACGGAAAACAACAGGAGCAGGGCGGTAATCGGGGATTTCACGGCGGCAGCTTCGTTCTTAAAACATCATCCTACAACAACATCCCGTCCAGTTCGATGCGTTGGGCCTCTGGCGATATCGACCCACGCGGCGCGCTGAGATGGACTAAAATAAGTCATTATCCGCAGTGAGACGAGGTTGGTGTGGCCGGAGGCTGGAGCCGCGATGGTGCCGTGCAGAATCAGATCGACGCCAGCGTCGAGGATGCGATTGCCCGCGCGCGCGGTAAACTGGCCCGCGGCGAAAGCCTGAAACAGTGCGAGGAATGCGATGCCGCCATTCCGGAAGCCCGCCGAACAGCCGTTCCCGGCGTGCGTCTGTGCATTGAGTGCCAGCGCACGCAGGACGCCGATACCTCCCACAGCGGCTACAACCGACGCGGCAGCAAGGACAGCCAGCTGCGTTGATCGACCCGTCTTTTTTTGGAATTGCCATGCCTTTGAAAAAACTGCCGCTTGAAACCATCAACGGCTGGAGCCGAAATACCCTGATGCAGACGCTGGCCATCGAATGCCTTGAAATCGGCGACGATTTTCTGGTGGCGCGCATGCCGGTCGATGCCCGTACGCACCAGCCGGCTGGCTTGCTGCATGGCGGTGCCAGCATGGCCTTGATCGAAAGCATCGGTTCGATGGCTTCCAGCCTGCTGTTGGATCTGGATCGTGAGCAGCCGGTCGGGGTGGAAATCAATGCCAACCATGTCCGCGCCGTAACCTCCGGCTATGTGCGGGGTACCGGAAAACTGGTGCACGGCGGAAAGCGCACCCACCTCTGGCAGGTCGACATCCACGATGAAGCGACCGGGAAAATGGTCTGCACCGGCCGCTTGACCGTCATGGTGGTTCCGAAAACCTGTTAAAATAGCGCATGGAATCCCTGTTCGTTTCAACCGGGGTAGTCGCTCTCGCCGAAATCGGCGATAAGACCCAACTGCTCGCATTCCTTCTGGCAACCCGTTTCAAGAAGCCGGTGCCGATCATCGCCGGCATTCTGGTGGCCACCGTGCTCAACCATGCGCTGGCCGGTGCGCTCGGCGCCTGGATTACCGCCGTGCTTTCGCCCGAAGTCCTGCGCTGGATTCTCGGTCTGTCCTTCCTCGGCATGGCGGTATGGACGATGATCCCGGACAAAATCGAAGAGGAAGAAATGCAGGTCGCCCGGAAATTCGGCGTATTCGGCGCCACCCTGATCACGTTCTTTCTGGCGGAAATGGGCGATAAGACGCAGATCGCGACTGTGGCCATGGCCGCGCATTATCCTAATCCGGTACTGGTGGTGATCGGCACCACGCTCGGCATGCTGATTGCCGATGTGCCGGCGGTGTTCATCGGCGACCGATTCGCCGCCCGGATACCGACGAAGATGGTGCATGGCATTGCCGCGGCCATGTTCGCGGTGATGGGGCTGGCCACGCTGTTCAGCGCAGGTGCCGGCTTCGGCTTCTAGGTGCTGCTCCACGGGTGGTGGTTGCCGTGGAAAATGCTGATCATGTTCTTTCCCTTGCGTTTCGAATCGTACATGGCGAGATCGGCATTGCGCTCCAGGGCGATCAGGTCCAGACCATGTTCGGGATAGATCGCGGCACCGATGCTGGCCGAGGCTTTGATCAATTTCCCATCGATCTGGTAGGGTTCCGAGGTGGCCGCTAATAGTTTTTCGGCAACGGTGAGAATGCGTTCGGGCTGTTGGATGCCGCGAAGCAGAATGACGAACTCATCACCGCCGACCCGTGCCACGAAATCAGATTTGCGCAGGGTAACCGTCAGCCGCTTGCCGAATTCCTGCAGCAATCGGTCACCGACGCTATGTCCGAAGCGGTCATTGATGTATTTGAAGTTGTCCAGATCGAGAAACATCAGACAGAAGTTTGACTGGCTGCGCTCGGCATGGGCGATTTCGGTAAGCGTATGGCTTTCCAGCAGCGATCGGTTGGCCAGACCGGTCAATCCATCATGCAGGACCATCTGCCGGACCTTCTCTTCGATGTCTTTCATCTCCTGGATATCGTGCATGTAGCCATGCCAGAGGATGCTACCGTCCTTGCTGCGTTCGGGAATCGATTTGGCTTCATGCCAGCGGTACTGGCCGCTGTTGCTCCACAGCCGGAACTGCATGTTCCAGGGTCTTAGGCTCTGCGCCGACTGCATGATGCTCTTCTGCACGATGGCGAAGTCCTCCGAGTGGATTTTCGCGAATATCTGTTCTGAATTTTCCTTCATCTCGCGTTCGTCGACGCCGAAGTTGCGGACACGGGTATTGATATAAGGAAAGTGCGTGGTGCCGTCGGTACGCAGCCTGAACTGGAAAATGATGCTCGGAATGTTATTGGCGATTTCGTCAATGAAATGCTGGTTTTCCATGAGTTTTTCACCCATGCGATCGCGGAGGACCATGAGCATGCCGCCGGACAGGCCGATGGTGCTGATGATGCCGACAAGATAAGGCAGGGTGAACAGAATGCCACCGTTCTGCATCATTTGAATGGAGATATCGTGAGTCAGCATCCAGGACGAGCGGAAATAGAGCGCGGCGGCTATGGCGAACAGCGATATGGCCATGAAATAAATGCCACCGCTTTTGATGCTAGACCAGTGCGCTCCGAGCATATACAGCATGATGCTGAACTGTATGGCAGAGATGAATCCTGCGGTAATGACCAAAGCCAAAATATTTAGGTACAGTAGCATGGATGCGATGACCATGGCCAATGATGGCAACCACAGCAATCTTACCAACACCCGGAATTTCAGCAGTGAAGCGATGCTGATCGTCATGAATACGTAAGCAATACTCACCAGAATGCTCGGCAGGATAAAGCCTATAATTGGTGATGAGTTCATTCGTAGGCTTACGAATACGAGTGCTACGCTATGCAATAGCAGTCCCGCCGCCCAGTAGATATTACTCTTACTGCGCCTGATATGGCTGGCAAGAACGAACATCGATAGCATCAGCAGATCGACCAGGATCATGACGAAGAACAGGGTCTGCAGGTGCAGGCTCATAATAAAAATCTCTGCGGGGCTTGCTCGACGATGTAGCTAGTGAAATCTTCGGCCGGCATCGGCTTTGCAAACAGGTAGCCTTGGCCGAAATCGCAGTCGGATTCATACAGCAGTTTTTCTTGGCTGATGTTTTCGATGCCTTCGGCCACCACGCGGATGCCGAGTTCGTGCCCGATGCGGATGATGGCACGGCAGATTGCCAATTTCTGCATGGAGCCCTCGATACCGTTGACGAAGGACTTGTCGATCTTAAGGAAACTGATCGGCAGGCGTTCCAGCTGCGACAGATTGGAATAACCCATGCCAAAATCATCCATGGCCAGCTGGAAGCCGATCGATTCGAGGATGGCGATGATCCGTAGCATCTTGGGCGTCATGTTGAGCAGACTGCCTTCGGTGATTTCAAGGATCACCGCCCGCGATGGAATCTGCAAGGCCATGAGGCGCGCCAGTATTTTTTCCTCGTTTTCAACGCAGTATTCGAGATAGGTCGAGGGCATGTTGATGCTGATCTGGAGATCCGGGTAAAGTTTGTCCCGCCAATTCCGGAGCAGGACCAGCACATGGTCGAGTATCCAGTCGGTGATCGCGATGATCTGTCCGCTGGCTTCCGCCAGCGGAATGAAATTGGCCGGAATCAGGAAACCGCGCGTCGGGTGGTTCCATCGGATCAGGGCTTCCGCCATGTGCAGGCGGCGGGTCTGAAGATCCAGAATGGGCTGGAAGTAAATCTCGAACTCGTCCATGTCGATCGCGGCAGCGATGTCGGACGACAGGGACTTGCGGTCTATGTACTCGTCCTGCATATGCTTGTTATACCGGACCGGCTGAGTCAGTTTGACGCTACAGGCGTGTTGCAGGGCGATTTGGCTGTGGCCCAGCAGCACTGAAACATCCTCGCTGTCGTCCGGCCATACCGCGACGCCGATGGCCGGAGATGGCAGCAAGGTGTTGCTGGCGCTGATTAGTGGCCGCCGCAGCACATCCTGCATAATCTCGATGTTGCGCATCATCAGACGGTCTTCAGCATCGGCATGTGGCAACAGTACGGCGAATTCATCCCGTCCGGTGCGTGCAATCAGTGCGTCGGCGCCAACTATGCCCCGCAGACGCGTGGTCAGGCACTTCATGATGAAGCCACGCTCGTTGGTCGAGAGGATGGTATTGAATTCCTCGAGGCGCTGAAAGTTGATGTTCAGCACGTAGCAGCGCCGACCATAGCGCTGGTTGGCGAGTGCTTGGCCGATGGCAGATTCGAAGCCGAAGCCGTTCAGCAGGCCGGTCGCGGGATCGGTGATGGTCGCCGTTTCACGGGCCTGGTTGCTCTGCAGCAGTTCCTCGTCGAGCTGCAACGCGAGTTTGCTCAGGTTGTCGGTGACAGTCATGCTAACGTGGTTCGTCCGGCTGATGTAACGCATCAGGGTCTGCATGATCACCAGCGTGATTATTGCGCCGATAATGAAACGGACCAATAGTCGATAGCTTTCCGAATCGAAAAAATAGCCACCGATCGGAATCATCAGCAGTATGGTTCCGATCGATAGCCAGAGTGCGCGGTAAGGTGACAGCATGATGTGGTAAACCACTAACGTGGGCGGCAGGAACACAATAGACATGACGCCGTTGAAGATGAGAGCGCAAATGGAGGTGGCAATGCAGATGAGCAGCAAGATGATCTTGGCCAGCCCAGAGTTTTGGTTACGTTCCGGCAGCATGCTCAAGCCGCTGAGCAGGAGAGCAGTGCCGATGAAGATGCCGAGTTCCGGCACTCGCAGATAAAAGCCGCTGCTTAAGATATCGAACATCGCAGCCAGACTTTGCAGAATCGCAATGATGCTGACCATAATCACCGACCAGCCGACCAGGTGCAGGGGCATCTGGCTCTGGCTGCAGTTAGCCGTTTTCAACTGCTTAAGCGCCTGCCGGGTTTCCTGCAAAATTGCGCCCACGTCCGTACGCGGCGTCGGAGACCCGCCTTTGAAACCGGTTTCGGTATCGCTTGCCATGACTGAAATTCACCCCTTGTGCGCCCTGACGATTCCCTGCTTTCGGCCGCATCTTTTTGATTTGTCTAGTCATGATAGGGAAAATTGGCCGTTAACTGCAAAATAGTTGTGAAATTTTGGACCGTTGATTTCGTTTGCCGGCCTCGGGGCCGGTCAAACCAGATTCAGATGGGAGGTCGGGCGTTGGCGACCGATTCAAAGCCGCCGAAATTGTGCAGGCCGGTCATGCCGTCGGTCATTTCGGCAATCTTGCGCTCATCCAGACTGATGATGAGTTCGATTTCGAGCCTTCCGACCTGATTGCCGAAGCCGCGGATATCTTTCAACGCCGAGGAGTTACTGCGGTCGTATTGACGGACCATTATGAACTCTGTCACATAACAATTACGTGGCAAAGCTCCCAATCCGGCCATGATGGCAGTCAGTCAGGGTTTCAGGAGGCCCGTGTTAGGATGAGGCCAGTTTGTTCACCGACATTTCATCCGCCGTTTTAAAAAATAACTAAGGAAATCAAAAATCTATGAAACGTGCCCAATACAGCGAACGTGGTCCCGATCCGCAGGCCTCGATTGCCGCGGTTGAATTGGTAACACCCGAACCGGCCGCCGGCCAGG
>Ga0102812_10001932_pt1 | contig 14099 bp, 9 predicted proteins | sample ColrivemetaGS713_FD_79334 | JGI IMG/M metagenome (GOLD analysis project Ga0102812, IMG submission 79334) | Estuarine microbial communities from the Columbia River estuary - Flood tide ETM metaG S.713 | ecosystem: Environmental > Aquatic > Marine > Intertidal zone > Estuary | place: USA: Columbia... | reverse complement strand
TGTTGCGGCCACAAATAGTAGAGAAAGTAACAGATGCGGGTATTGTAATTAGAAATATAGATGAAGAGAACGATCCAATACAGGTGTGTTCTAAAGAAACTTCAGATAAAATAAAGAAACTAACCGCAGCGGTGGTTCATCACGGATCGGGGTCTAATATAAAATCGAGCATAGTAGAGTTAGCGGGTAAAACAGGTACGGCACAAATTGCTTCTTCTTCTGGCTACCAAACCACCAAAATGTATAATGCCAGCTTCGTTGGGCATTTTCCTGCAGAGAATCCAGTGTATTCTGTTTTTGTAATGGTAAATAAACCAAGCAATGGTCAGTTTTATGCATCATCTGTAGCAGCTCCAATATTTAAAGAAATAGCTGAAAAAATTTATACCATTAGTGTAAAGCAAGATGTAAATCCTTCAGAAAAGCGTCAAATGCCAACCTATACCAGTGGGTATTATTCAGATTTTAAAACATTGAACACTGCACTAGGCGTAAGTGTAAAAGGAGAAGTTACCGCGGATTTGGTGCAGATTAATGCAACAAACGGAACTACCAAGCCAATAAGTAAGGGAGGGAATAAAGTGCCGAATGCCATGGGTTTGGGAGCTAAAGATGCTTTGTATTTATTAGAGCAAAAAGGCTTAAAAGTTAGAATGACAGGCTACGGAAGAGTGGTAGAGCAGAGTCCAAAACCAGGTACTTCGTTAAGCGGTACATCTATAATTTATATCAGATTAAATTGAAAACGCTAGCCGAAATATTGCCAAGTATTGAGCCGCTACAAATTGTTGGAGAGCAAAATGTAACAGTTGCAGGGCTTACCTTAGATTCGCGAGAAGCAGAAGTAAACTTCCTTTTTGCGGCAATTAAAGGTGTTTCTTCTGATGGGCATAGTTTTATTGGAACCGCTGTAAATCGAGGGGCTTCGGTAATTTTATGCGAATCCTTGCCAGAAGTATTGCAAAATGCTTGTTATGTGCAAGTAGCTAGTGCTGCTGATGCTCTCGGCAAATTAGCTTCAGCGTTTTACGATTTTCCTTCAACCAAATTAAAACTAGTAGGTGTAACCGGCACAAATGGTAAAACATCTGTGGCAACGCTATTGTATCAAGCATTTACAAATTTGGGTCATGCTTGTGGTTTACTTTCTACCATAAAATATTCCATAAAAGGAGTTGATACTATTTCTACGCATACTACACCAAATAGCGTAAGAATTAATCAGCTATTGGCTGAAATGGTGAGCCAAGATTGCGAGTATGCCTTTATGGAGGTGAGTTCGCACGCATTGCATCAAAACAGAACTTCGGGTCTTGATTTTGATGGTACGGTATTTACCAATATTACACACGATCATCTTGATTATCACCACACCTTTAAAGAATACCTATACACTAAAAAACTGCTTTTTGATGGGTTGAAGTCGGATGCATTTGCCTTAGTGAATAAAGACGATAAAAATGGCCAAGTAATGGTGCAAAATACCAAAGCTACTCGCTATACCTATAGCTTAAAATCTATGAGTGATTTTAAAGCTAGAATTTTAGAAAGCGACTTTGAAGGCATGTTGCTAGAAATTAGCAAAACTGAAGTGTGGTTGCGATTAGTGGGAGAGTTTAACGCTTGTAACATTCTAGCTGTTTATGGTGTAGCCTTTTTATTGGGTAAGGATCATTTGCAAATAATTACGGCCTTAAGTGCTATAAATAGTGTAGATGGTAGGTTTCAAAACATTAAAGAAAACGGTGTAACTGCCATTGTAGATTACGCACATACGCCAGATGCATTGCAAAATGTGTTGGATACCATAAATGCTATACGCACTAAAAACGAACAACTAATAACGGTAATAGGTTGTGGCGGCGATAGAGATACTGCCAAACGACCAATTATGGCCAAAATTGCTTGCGAGTTTTCAGATCGTGTTATTCTAACTTCTGATAATCCTCGCAGCGAAGAGCCAGATGCCATTATCGAAGAAATGATGGGTGGCGTTCTCCCAATTCACTACAAAAAAGTACTCAAAATATCCAATCGCGAAGAGGCTATTAAAACTGCAATTGCTCTTAGCCAAACAGGAGATGTAATTCTGGTAGCTGGCAAAGGCCACGAAACCTACCAAGAAATAAAAGGCGTAAAACACCCTTTTGACGATCGCGAAATTTTAACCACTAACCTTAAACGAATAAACAATTAATGCTATACCATTTATTCAAACACCTAGATGTTGCCTACGACTTGCCCGGAGCTGGAGTATTTCAATACATCTCTTTCCGTGCCTCTATGGCTGTTATTCTTTCCTTAGTAATTTCCTTACTTTTCGGTAAGCGATTAATCGATATGCTTCGCGATAGACAAGCGGCAGAAACGATTAGAACGCTCGGATTAGCAGGCGAAGAAGCGAAAAAAGGAACGCCAACTATGGGTGGTTTAATTATTCTAGCAGCTATTTTATTGCCAACTCTTCTTTTCGCAAGACTAGATAATGTTTATGTAATTCTTATGCTAGGCAGCACCGTGTGGTTGGGTTTAATTGGCTTTTTAGATGATTATATTAAGGTATACAAGAAAGACAAGCGAGGTTTAGCGGGAAGGTTTAAGGTAATAGGCCAAGTTGGGCTTGGTGTAATTGTAGCTTTAGTACTCCATTTTAATGATAATGTAGTTGTACGCGAGCAGTTTAAAATTGCCAATATAGCAGATGCACCAGAAGGTGTTGAAGTATCTACCATCAACGGGCAGCTTATGTATTTTAAAGATATAAAAAGTACCACAACTACGCTGCCTTTCTTAAAAACACACGAAGTTGATTATTCTAAATTACTTTTTTGGATGGATGACGAAGATGCTAATAAATGGGCTTGGTTAGTGTTTATGCTCGTTGCCATTTTTGTTATCACAGCGGTGTCCAATGGAGCTAATTTAACCGATGGTATAGATGGCCTTGCGGCTGGAAGTTCCGCAATAATAGGAACCACGTTGGCTGTTTTAGCCTTTGTAAGTGGTAACCTTATTTTCTCAGATTACCTCAATATTATGTTCATTCCCAACCAAGGTGAGCTGGTAATTTTTGCGGCTGCCTTTACTGGAGCCTGCATTGGGTTTTTATGGTACAATAATTTTCCTGCTCAAGTATTTATGGGAGATACAGGCAGTTTAGCCTTAGGCGGAATTATAGCCGTTTTAGCTCTTATGATTCGTAAAGAATTGGTTTTACCTGTACTATGTGGAATTTTCTTGGTAGAGAATTTAAGTGTGGTAATGCAGGTAAGCTACTTTAAATACACTAAAAAGAAGTTTGGTGAAGGCCGACGTATTTTCAAAATGTCTCCGCTTCATCACCATTACCAAAAATTAGGATATGCCGAGCCCAAAATTGTAACACGGTTTTGGATTGTAGGGATAATTCTAGCCATTTTAACCATAGTAACCTTTAAACTAAGATAAGTTTAGTGAAAGAACTTATATCCATATTAGGTGCTGGAGAAAGCGGAGTGGGTAGTGCTATTCTTGCTCAAAAGCAAGGCTTTGATGTTTGGGTTTCCGATTTTGGAACTATAAAACAAACGTACAAAGATGAGCTGGCAGAATATGGCATTGCATACGAGGAAAATGGGCATAACGAAGAGAAGATCCTAAGCTCATCTCAAATTATTAAAAGCCCTGGTATAGCAGAAACTATCCCCGTTCTAGTAAAAGCGGCTAATAAAAGCATTCCCATAATAGGCGAAATAGAATTTGCTGCTAACTATACTACTGCAGTTTTAATAGGCATAACGGGTACCAACGGAAAAACGACAACAACACTTCTAACCCATCATATACTGCAAAGAGCTGGTTTAAATGTTGGCCTTGCGGGAAATGTGGGATTCAGTTTTGCGAAACAAGTAGCTTTAGAAAACCACGATTATTATGTCTTGGAAATTAGCAGCTACCAATTAGACGGAATGAATTCTGTGGTTTTAGACTACGGCGTTTTATTAAACATAACACCCGATCATTTGGATAGATATGGTTCCATAGAGAACTACATAGAATCTAAATTTAGAATAAATAAGAATCAAGGTGCAGAACAAAAATTTATTTACTGTGCTGATGATGAGACCATAACAAACTATTTAAGAACACACCAAACCGCTGCTCAGCTAATTCCATTTACGTTGGAAAATACTCCTATGGAAAATGGTGCGTGGCTAAAAAACAACGAAATACAAATGCAATTAACGGAACCAAAAACTCAATTTAACATGTCTGTAAACCAATTAACAATTGCTGGAAAGCACAACACGTACAACACTATGGCGGCTGCTATTATTGCCAACTCTCTTTTAATTAGAAAAGAGGTAATAAGAGAAAGTCTAAGTGATTTTAAAAATGTAGAACACCGTTTAGAGTACGTTTCTAAAGTAAAGGGAATAAACTTTATTAACGATAGTAAGGCTACAAATGTAAACGCTGCTTGGTACGCACTAGAAAGTGTAGATGCACCAATAATTTGGATTGCAGGCGGAGTAGATAAAGGAAATGATTACGAAGCACTCAAACCGTTAATAAAGGATAAAGTGCGTATGATTATTTGTTTGGGTGTAAATAACATTAAATTACATCAGGCATTTCAAAAAGATGTAGATATGATGATAAACGCAAGCAGTGCCAAAGAAGCGGTTGATATTGCTTATAGCTTTGGAAACAATGGCGAAACCGTTCTTCTGTCGCCAGCATGTGCAAGTTTTGATTTATTTGAAAATTACCAAGATAGAGGAAACCAGTTTAAAAGAGCAGTTCGTTCGCTGTGAAAGAAACGCTGAACAAATATCTTAAGGGTGATCCTGTAATTTGGTTGATTGTTTTTGTACTCTCAATATATGGTGTATTAGCCGTTTATTCGTCTACCGGTACCTTGGCGTACTGGGAAAGAGATGGTAATACGGAGTATTATCTTATAAAACACGTTGCTTTATTGCTTTTTGGTTTGTTCGCTATGTGGCTTACGCATCAAATAAATATTCAATATTTCTCTCGCATAAGTCAGATATTAATTTGGGTTTCGGTGCCGCTACTGCTATATACGTTGGCATTTGGGGTAGAAATAAATGATGCCAGAAGATGGTTTGCTATTGGTGGGCTTACCGTACAAAGCTCAGATGTTGCTAAGCTTGCATTAATAAGCTATATCGCCAGGTTTCTCTCTAAACAACAAGGCGATATACACGATTTTAAGAAGACGTTATTACCCATTTTGGGTATCATAATGCTTATTTGCATGTTAATATTTCCAGAAGATTTTTCAACTTCTGCCGTGTTGTTTATGACCAGTATGATGCTGCTTTTTATTGGAAGAATTCCGATGAAACAGTTTGGAGCTTTGGTGGGTATAGGTGTTCTAGTTTTTGGATCGGCTATTGTTATTGTATGGAATAGCGACGTGCAGTTTGGAAGGATTGCCACAATGAAAAGTAGGGTAGAGGCGTTTATGGATGGAAGCGATGATGGCGGAACATATCAAAGCAGACAAGCTAAAATAGCCGTTGCTAGAGGTGGTTTTACAGGCGAAGGGCCTGGTAACAGTCGTCAGAAAAACTTTTTACCCTCGCCATTTGCCGATTTTATATATGCCATTATTATAGAAGAATACGGCTCTATTTTTGGCGGACTTGCCCTAATTGTGCTTTATCTTCTGCTGTTGTATCGTTGTTTTAGAATTGTATTAAAAACCCAAAATTCATTAGCCGCACTTATGGCCATTGGGTTAGGGTTTAGTTTAGTAACACAAGCTTTTATAAATATGGGCGTAGCCGTTAATGTATTACCTGTTACAGGACTGGCCCTGCCGATTGTAAGCAGAGGTGGGACATCTATATTATTTACAAGTATTGCGTTCGGAATAATAATAAGTGCAAGTAGAACCATTTATCCAGAAAGAGAAGATGAACAAGTCGTATAGAGTTTTAATATCGGGAGGAGGAACTGGAGGACATATTTTTCCAGCTATTGCCATTGCAAACGAAATTAAAAACCGTTTTCCAAACAGTGAGATAGAATTTGTTGGAGCTCAGGGCCGCATGGAAATGGACAAGGTGCCTGCAGCGGGGTATAAAATACACGGGTTATGGATTAGCGGTTTGCAACGCTCGTTAACTATTAAAAATTTAAGTCTACCATTTAAGGTTATATCTAGTCTTAGAAAATCGTTTAGAATTATTAGAAAGTTTAAGCCTGACTTTACAGTTGGTGTTGGAGGTTATGCTAGTGGCCCGCTTAACTACGTGGCTGGTAAAATGGGCATTCCAATATTCTTGCAAGAGCAAAATTCATTTCCGGGCGTAACTAATAAATTATTAAAGAACAGTGCTACTAAGATTTGTGTAGCCTATGATGGTATGGAACGATTTTTTCCAAAGGAAAAAATCGTAATTACAGGAAATCCTATCCGGCAAGATGTTTTAAAAGCAACGCTTTCAGCAGAGCAAGCACGAGAACGATTTTCTTTAGACCCTCATAAAAAAACAATTTTAGTGGTTGGTGGAAGTTTAGGTGCTCGCACTATAAACGATGCAATTGCGGAAAATTTAGAGTTGTTTGAGACTGAAAATATACAATTGCTATGGCAAACGGGTAAAAATTATAATGCTGAATTTGGTTCATTCCCTTGGGGTACACGAACTGAATTTATTCAATCTATGGATTTGGCATATAAAGCAGCTGATTTGGTAATCAGTAGGGCAGGGGCAATGTCTGTTTCAGAGCTTTCCGCTTTAGGTAAAGCTACCATTTTTGTTCCTTCTCCGTTTGTAGCAGAAGATCATCAAACTAAAAATGCAATGAGCTTAGTAACTAAAGAGGCCGCACTTATCTGTAAAGATAATCAAGCAAAAGCGAGTCTTGGTAAAATGGCCGTTGACTTGTTAAATGACGCGGAGAAACTTTCTAAGCTTGAAGCTAAGATAAAAACATTGGGCTTGCCAAATGCAGCCGAACATATTGTAAACGAAATAGTTAAAAGCCTTGGATAAGCAATATTCACATATCTATTTTATAGGAATAGGCGGCATTGGTATGAGTGCCTTAGCTCGCTATTTCAATCAGCAAAACTTAGTAGTTTGCGGGTACGATAAAACGCCATCTGCACTTACTGACACGTTAATTAGCGAAGGAATTGCAATTACGTTTACAGATCATATGGACGAAGTTCCAAACGAATTCGTAGGTAATAAACAAAATGTTTTAGTGGTTTATACACCTGCCATTCCCCAGGGTAATCAGTTGTTTAATTACTTTGCAGCTAATAAATATGATATAAAAAAGCGTGCTGCGGTTTTAGGAATAATTACCAGTCAAACAACCAATTTAAGTGTTGCCGGTACGCATGGTAAAACCACAACAAGCAGTTTGGTGGCAACAATTTTTAAGTATTCTAGTAAACAATTTTCAGCGTTTCTTGGAGGTATTAGCACTAATTTAGCAAGCAACTACTACTATCAATCTGGCAGAAGTGAGCATTACAGTGTAACTGAAGCGGATGAATTTGACAGGTCGTTTTTGCAACTAAAGCCTGATTTTACTATTGTTACCAGCACAGATGCAGATCATTTAGATATTTACGGAGTAAAAGATGATTTGGAGAAATCCTATGTTGATTTTGCGTCTTTAGTGGCTGAAAAAGAGAATGTTTTTGCAGCTTATGGAAAAACTAAAAATATTAAAGGAAAAAGTTATTCTGGTTCCGATACTAAAGCAGACTATTATGCGGTAGTTACTTCACGCAGCGGAAAGGGCTCTAATTTTTCTATACAAAACAATGTAGGAGAAGATTCAATTGAAGATTTGTACCTAAATATTCCGGGTTTACATAATTTAGAAAATGCAGTAGGAGCGGCCCTTATGTCGCACAAAGCGGGCGTGTCTATTGCAGAAATACGACAAGGGTTAGCAGAATTTGCAGGCATAAAACGAAGGTTTGAATACATAGTAGATAAACCAAATTGTGTGGTTATAGATGATTATGCTCATCACCCAAGTGAGTTAAATGCGATTATTAATTCTGTTAAAGATCTGTATCCTTCAAAGAAAATAACCGCTATTTTTCAACCTCACTTATTTACACGTACTCGTGATTTTTTAGACGATTTTGCAAAAGAACTTTCAGCTGTAGATCAATTATTCTTAATGCCTATTTATCCTGCAAGAGAATTGCCTTTGCCGGGCGTTACGTCGTTTTCGATTTTAGAAAAGATTACATTGAAAAATGCTAAATGCATTGAAAAAGAAGATGTTATGGCGGAATTAAAGAAGGCTGAAGTAGAGGTGTTGTTGATTTTAGGAGCCGGAGATATTGATAGATTGGTAAATCCTATAAAGGAATTATATGACTGAAAAGTTAAAACCATATCTTAGAAAGTCATTATTGGTAGGATCAATAGTGTTGCTACTTATTTTGCTTTTTGTGCTAAAAGCTAAACACCAACGTCAGATTTGTGAGGTGTTAACTATAACTATAAATGCACCTATAGAGCGTCAATTAATTTCGGAGACCATAATTAAGCGTAATTTAAATAAATGGTATAGCAACGGTTTGTTGGGAGATGAGTATGGCGATATAAATTTGGCAGATTTGGAGGAAAAGCTAGAATCGCTTCCCGCAGTAAAAAATGCCGAAGTTAGTTTTGATTTGAAAGGAGAACTACTGTTAAATATAGATTCTCGTATACCCGTTGTGCGAATAATGAAGGTAGGAGAAGCTTCTTATTATCTCGACGATGCGTTTGAAAAGATACCTGCAAAAGGTTCTGAAACGGCCCGTGTGCCTATAGCAAATGGCAATTTTAATGCGGCAATGATTAAGAAAGTGTACACACTATCCACTCATGTGCAAGAAAGCCCGTTTATGAATGCCCTTACTGAACAGATATTTGTAACGAATAATGGTGATTTAGCAATCATTCCAAAAATTAGGAATCAGCGAATTATTATTGGAGATACAACTGATTTAGAAGAGAAATTTACTAAACTGGTTGATTTTTATAATAATGGACTAACTAATATTGGTTGGGACAAATACCGAAATATCAATATAAAATACAAAAACCAAGTAGTTTGCAACTAGAAAACATGGAAGAAGAACAAGAGAAAATTATTGTAGGTTTAGACATTGGAACAACAAAAGTGTGTGCCATTGTAGGTAGAGCTAACCAATACGGAAAAGTTGATATATTGGGTGTGGGCAAAGTAGCATCGCACGGTGGTGTAACTAGAGGAGTTGTGTCTAATATTGATAAGACTGTTGCTGCTATACAACAAGCCATTAAAGAAGCTTCAGAAAAATCTAATGTTGATATAAAGCGTGTTCAAGTTGGTATTGCGGGTGCACACATCAATAGCCTTCAACACAGAGGAATGATCATTAGAAATGATGCGGATTCTGAAATTGATACAGAAGACTTGAAGAAATTAGAGAATGATATGTTTAAACTGGCGGTAAAACCAGGAGATAGAATTATTCATGTGCTTCCACAAGATTATACGGTAGATGATGAGCCAGGGGTTGTAGATCCAGTTGGTATGTCTGGTGTGAAATTAGAAGGCAATTTCCATATAATTACAGGACAAATTACTGCAGCTAAAAATATTTACAAATGTGTTGAAAAATCAGGACTTAAGGTTTCTGAATTAGCACTGGAGCCTTTAGCATCTGCTGAAGCTGTACTTAGCCAAGAAGAATTGGAAGCAGGTGTAGTTTTAGTTGATATAGGCGGTGGTACTACTGATGTTGCTATTTTTCATGAGAATATAATCCGTCATACTGCAATTATTCCTTACGGTGGAAATATTATAACCGAAGATATAAAAGAAGGTTGTAATGTTATGAAAGCTCACGCTGAATTACTAAAAGTTAAATTTGGTAGTGCCTTAGCCAACGAATTAAGCGAAAACGAAATAGTGAGTATTCCTGGAATAAGAGGAAGAGAAGCTCGCGAAATCAGTATAAAAAATCTATCTAAAATTATACAAGCTCGAATAGAAGAAATTTTAGAATTGGTTTATTACGAAATAAAAGCTTCTAATATGGAGAAAAAATTAGCTGGGGGCATAGTGCTTACTGGCGGCGGATCTCAACTAAAACACATTGCACATTTGGCGGAATATGTAACAGGCTTAGATGCTAGAATCGGATATCCAAACGAACATTTGGCTAAAGGCATGGTAGATGAGGTAAAGAGTCCAATTTACGCTACTAGTGTTGGTTTAGTGCTTAGAGGTTTGCAAGATGAAAGAAAGCTTGTTACTATGAGCGGCGACCACTATACAGAGCCAAAAAAGAAAATAGCCCTTTTTGATAAAATAAAAGATTGGTTGAAAGACGAAGTTGACGTAGCTGATTTTAAATAATTAATAGAAAGAATTTATGAGTTTTACAGTAGAATTACCCAAAGATAGATCATCGATAATAAAAGTAATAGGTGTAGGCGGTGGCGGCGGAAACGCAGTTAATCATATGTACCATGAAGGCATATCCGGAGTTGATTTTTTTATATGCAACACCGATGCACAAGCACTTGAGACCAGCCCTATTCCAAATAAAATACAAATAGGTAACGAACTTACCGAAGGTAGGGGTGCGGGCTCTAATCCAGAAGTTGGAAGAAAAGCTGCTGAAGAAAATATTAAGGATATTATAGATAGTCTTGGAGTAAATACTCAAATGGTTTTTATAACTGCCGGAATGGGTGGTGGAACGGGTACCGGTGCGGCTCCAGTTATTGCTAAGGCAGCCAAAGACATGGGGATTTTAACCGTAGGCATTGTAACTACACCATTTTCGTTTGAAGGAACAAGAAGATGCGAAGCTGCTTTTCACGGTATTGAGGAAATACGTGAAAGCGTAGATTCTCTTTTGGTAGTTTCTAATGACAGAATTAAAGATATATATGGCAATTTACCTATAAGCAAAGCTTTTGGCCATGCGGACAATGTTTTGGCAATTGCAGCAAGAGGTATAGCGGAAATAATAACCATTGCGGGTAGTATAAACGTGGATTTTGAAGACGTAAAAACTGCGATGCAGGATAGTGGTGTTGCTATAATGGGAATGGGTGTAAGTGAAGGTGACGACAGAGCAATGCGTGCAGTACAACAAGCTCTTAATTCTCCTTTATTAGATGATAATAAAATACAGGGAGCAAGCGATTTGCTAGTTAATATTTCTTATGGTGAAGAAGAAGCTACAATGGATGAGTATGCTGCTATTAATGAATTCTTACAAAACGAAGCTGGTAGAGATGCTACATTAAAATGTGGATTATGCTTTGATGAAAGTATGGGTAGGTCTTTATCGGTAACGGTTATTGCAACGGGTTATAATCGTACTAAAAATAAATTTAAAACGCCAACAGAAACCTACGAAACAAATCAAGAAATAGTATTTGATTTAAGTAAGGAGATTATGACGGATGGTGCTTCTGAGGATGTTTCTGAGGAAACTAAACAAGAACGTAAGCAAACAACTATTTTTGATGCGTTGGGAGATTATACAGATAATGAAACACTGGCAGCTAATCGTAAGATAGAGCAAATGAAACAGAGAATGCGTTATCTTAAAGAGCTGAATGAAACAGCTAATAAGGAAAATGGTATAGAGGAATTAGAAGGAGTGCCCGCGTATAAACGCAAAGGAGTAAAGCTAGATGAAATATCGCATTCTTCTGATATGGACATATCTAGAACGAGTTTAGTAGAAGAACCAGATAAAAAACCAGAGCTAAGAAGCAACAATGCTTTTTTGCACGATAACGTAGACTAATAAGATTTTAAAATAGTACCGATAAGTGCTAACTACAAACTATAAAAGCTCCCTTGGGAGCTTTTGTAGTTTTAACCGTTTTTATATACAATTGTTTTTTGCCTGTGCTGTTTAATTTGCAAAGTAGCCGTATCTTGGATATAAGAATTCGGTACCCGTAATTTTCCCTAGTCCTTCGGAATAGTGTCTCATAGCTTCAACAAGTCCTGGTATAAGAATGTGGTTTTCGTTACTGTCTGTAGGGAAAAGAGCTTTCCATCCATTATATGTTCCTAGACTTAAATCAAATTGTTGCAACTGCTCATATAAGCCAACTATTCTGCCACTGTAGGCCAATAAACCACTTGTGTTGTAATGGTAGTTTTCTTCTAAATTAGTTGCGTTTTTTCGTTTTAGGTCATTTATTGCTTTTCTAAATTCCTTCTCAGTTTTATAGGTCCTCACTTGTTCCGTAAGTCCACCATTATAAGATTTTGCAGTATTAAGAACTGCATTAGGCCTTAAATCCACAAATCCATTATTGCACACTAGCCAGTTTATAAACTCGTCTCTATGCAACTTATGGGTTTTGCATATATCATCTATCGCATCAATTAGCGTGTAATTATCGGTAAGCACTAAATCTAACGGTGCGAAATATGGGCCAGCTAGTATCTCGTCATTGCCCTCTTTGTTTTGGAAAATAATAGGCGTGCCTAGCGAAGTTATTGCTCTAACAGTTTGAATAATTGCGGCATGTAAACCGTTGTAAAAAGTTTTTATAAACCCTTTAAGCTCGCCTTTAAAGCCTGTATATGCGGCTACATCTTCCACTGTTTTTATGGTACAAAGTTTTCTAAAATGCTTCGCTAGTTTGTCAATGTCTTGGCCATATTCTATTACGTCTTCCAATAAAAGTTCTGGTGTGTTTTTGTCTACAAACTGACGTACTTCACTTTCCTTATATTTTGAAGTCACTTTTTTACTTACCATTTTTGGGCTTAAGTGCTTTAGCTTATGCATTAAAATAAATAAACCATGCATATGCAACTCTGCTTGATGTTTACTGCTGCCTAATTCTTGAAACGCTTTAGTGGTGAAAGCACTTGTTTGGTAACGTCTAAATTCTTTACGATTGTTAAGTAAGGCAAAAACTAAACTGCTATTATCAGTTTGGGTGTAATAACAAATTCCGTGATCGTCAAACCAAGGTTTCTGAGTATCGTCTCCTAAGAAAGCGTTAAACACTAAAACATGTGCTAACTCTTCTTGCGAGGCAATTTTCATGTTTAGGTATAAAGCATATGCATTATCTAAGGAGAATAATCCATTTTCCCCGCTTCGCAACGCATAGTTTACATTTAAGCTAGGTATGTTGTCTTTTTCGTTTCCAAAATTGAAGTTATTACGCTCAATAGCATTTCCTTTTTCGTCTACAACAGGATGTGAGGTAGGTATTGTGTGGGTAGGAAATATTTTATTGAGAAGACGTTCGCCTTTTTTGTCTTGGGTTACCTTAAGATCAAAGGGCAATTTACCTTGTTCATTAGCCATCCTAAATTTTCTTGAAACACCACTGCTTAGCGGTAATGTGCTACTTTGATAGATGTAATCAATGCCAATAGCGGATGCAGTCACAAGGCTTTTTAATCCAAAAAAGGAATAATGAATAGTTAATTCATTAGCATAAAATTGTTTTTCTTTTAATAGGTTTCCTAAAGAGGAATGTGCGTAGCCTAGTTTGATAACAGGCTCGCCACCAATAATTTGATACATACCACCAACAGATGTAGTATGTGCCATTAGAACCTCTTCGGCATGATATTTCTTAATGTCTCCAAAGTCCTCAGCCAAGCCTTTTAGTATCTCTTTTTTTATAGAACGTTCTATTGTTTTGTCTTCATCTCCTTCAGCTAAACCGTTGTTTTCTAATAGTCTATCTATTGATTCAAAATGATAAGTAGCAACGCTGGGCACAGGTATGCCACTAAAAACTGCACGTATTTTTTCTCCTTCTCCCACATTTAATTGTAGTTTAAGTTCGCGTAAAAATGCCTCAAATGGCGATGTTGTGCGAGATGCCTCCGCAATTAGAAAGTCTATTTTTTCTTGTTTGCTTTTGTATTTAGGTAATTCAGCTTCTAAGTCTGTTTGAAATTTTGGTACAGCTAACAATGTTCTAAAATGTAGTTTAACAAAATCATCAAAAACTAGTAATAAGTCGTCAATTTCACTCTCTTCTTTATTAAAAGCACTTCTTCCAAAAACTTGATAAAGTTTGGTGCAGAATTGATTAATTTGATCTTGGTTTATGCCTGTAATT
>Ga0102812_10001921_pt1 | contig 14150 bp, 12 predicted proteins | sample ColrivemetaGS713_FD_79334 | JGI IMG/M metagenome (GOLD analysis project Ga0102812, IMG submission 79334) | Estuarine microbial communities from the Columbia River estuary - Flood tide ETM metaG S.713 | ecosystem: Environmental > Aquatic > Marine > Intertidal zone > Estuary | place: USA... | reverse complement strand
CAATTGGTTAGCTTATGAAATAAGTATATCAGCAAGTGCCGAAACTAAAAGTTCTACCTCTTTTTTACTATTAAATACGGCAAACGAAACTCGTATTCCATTCAAATCGTTTTCGTAGATACCCCGAACTCTTAACCCATAATCAGTGCCCAGTTTTTGGTTTAATTCGTTGTAATCTAGTTTCGGACTTCTAAAAGTGACGATAGATGAGGCACACCTTATTTTGAGCGGACTTAAAATTTCAATATGTGGATTGGTGGCTAAACCTTGCTTGAAATAGGTAGCTAATTCTTGTCCTCTAGCTTCTATATTTTCTATTCCAATGGATGAAATAAAATCAATCGCGGTGCCAATGCCCAATGTTATTGGAGTATTCCGTGTACCGTACTCTTCTCGTTGGGCAGTTTCTCGGTATTCCATAGAAAGCGTATTGAGATCGTATGTGCAGTTGGTATAAGCACCCGCAAAAGTTGGGGAGCATTTTGCAATTACCGATTTATTTATAAAAAGAATGCCGGTTCCTTTTGGCCCAAACAGCCATTTATGTGCACTTGCTACGTAAAAATCGGGATTAATGTCCTGTAAATCAATAGGTATCATACCCAATGCTTGTGCCCCATCTACAACAGAAAATATGCCTTTTTCTCTGCACAAGGTTGCAATTTCTTTAGCTGGTAATTTTAAACCTGTGGTACAAGTTACGTGCGAAAAAGACACCACTTTTGTTTTTTCTGATACCGCTTGTTTTATGATGTCGATATTTTTTTCTCCAGTTAAGTCTAAGTCTATCAGTTTAATAACAATCCCAATATCTTTTTGCAAGGCTAACCAAGGAGCAGTGCCGCCAATGTGCTCGTGTTTGGTTAAAATAATTTCATCCCCCGCTTTAAGTGGCAGACATCTAGCTACTATATTCATGCTTTCTGTAGCGTTTCGAGTTATCCCTATTTCTGCTGCAGTTGTCTTTAAAAATTTCCCAAGTTTTTCGTGTACAACTTCGGTTTGTTCGTGTCCATGTTCACCCTTGTTTTCCAGGTTTAACATGGCTCGGTAAACTGCTTCTACAACTACTTTCGGTGAAGGCCCAAGACCAGCGGTGTTAAAGTACTTTCTATCTTTTGATAGTATAAATTGTTTGCGAACAGCTTTCCAATTTATGTCGTCATAATTGCTTTGGTTAATATCAATATTTGACGTATTAGTATTTACATCTGAAAACGCTAAAAAAGGCAGACTTACTACACCTAACGAAATATTTTTAACAAAATTTCTGCGTGATGAACTCGAGTTGTAAGCATCTTTTTTTGATTCCATTATATAGTTTTACTTTGATTATTATAGCGAAGATAATTTCTACTTCGCCGAACAAAAATAGTAAAAGAAATAGGACTTATTCGCGAACTCCGATTTGGATTACGCGACTAAAATGGTCTAATAATACTTCTTCTTTAACCAAAACGAAACACGTACTAAAAGGATAAGTGCAGGTACTTCTACTAAAGGCCCAATAACGCCTGCAAAAGCTTGGCCTGAATTTAGTCCAAAAACGGCAATAGCTACCGCAATTGCAAGTTCGAAATTATTGCCAGCAGCTGTAAATGCAATCGAAGCATTTTTATCGTATTCAGCACCCATTGCCTTGCTAAAGAAAAAGCCTAATACGAACATAATTAAGAAATAAATGAGTAATGGAACTGCTATAATAAGCACATCCATAGGTATTTGCACAATTAACTCTCCTTTTAGCGAGAACATAACCAATATGGTAAAAAGCAAGGCAATTAAGGTTATTGGCGAAATCGTGGGAATAAATTTGGTAGTGTACCATTCTTCTCCTTTTGCCTTTACCAAGAAATAGCGACTCAATATTCCAGCTAAAAAGGGTATTCCTAAGTAAATAGCCACGCTTTTAGCAATGGTTGCAATATCTATGTCTACAATAGCTCCTTCAAACCCAAAATAGGGTGGGAGTATGGTAATGAAAATCCAAGCATAAAAACTGTAAGCAAATACCTGAAAAATACTATTTAGAGCAACTAATCCTGCTCCGTATTCGGCACTTCCATCGGCTAAGTCATTCCAAACCAGTACCATAGCAATGCATCGAGCTAAGCCAATTAAAATTAGGCCAACCATATATTCGGGATAATCGTGTAGAAAAATTATAGCCAGCACAAACATTAAAATTGGCCCGATAATCCAGTTTAAAACAAGAGAAATAGACAGAATTTTTGTGTCTCTAAAAACCAGTGGTAAAAGTTTGTAGTTTACTTTGGCTAGCGGCGGATACATCATTAAAATAAGCCCCACTGCAATTAAAATATTAGTAGAACCTGAACTAGCGGTGTTGATTACCTCAGAAATGCTAGGAAAGAAATAGCCAATAGCCACTCCAATGGCCATTGCCAGAAATATCCATAACGTAAGGTATGAATCTAGAAAGCTTAGTTTTTTATTACTTGACATTTTATTTTTAATAGATACTTGAAAAAACATATTTCATTTCAGTTGCAATTAATGAGCTAGTTCCTGCGTATACCTCATCTTGAGAATCGCTTCCATCTGAATGTTTTGGGTCTTTGTAAGTAAGAGAAATACGCGTAGCATTAGGGATTAATGGACAATTTGCATCAGCACTCGAGCAAGTCATTATGGCTCCAAATTCTGATTTAGGATTAAAAAAATGGTCAAGGGTTTTAGAAAAGCCAATAATTGGGGCTTCATTTTCACCAGACTTAATGGCATAAATAGGATTCTGCTCATTATGACTAGAAATAGACTTGATTTTAAAGCCTTGTAATTGAAGAGTTTCTGCCACTTTTGGAAACATAGCCGTTGCTTCTGTCCCTCCAGAATAACAGTGTACCTCATTCAATTTATAAAATCGAGCCATTGTTTGTGCCCAAATCTGGGTTAAATGACTTCTACGCGAATTATGTGTGCAGATAAAATTTAGGTTTACCGCTAAATTGTCTGTTTTTCGAGATTGAATATAGTGAACAAGCTTATCTAATTCTGCTTTTCTTGAATCAGTAATATGCTGTATTTCAATATTTTCAATGGTGGATTTTAGTTGCGAATACATTGGTAAGGAAAATTATATTAGCAGCAGCCGCTACTTGGTGTGCAACAAGAAGATGCTGTTTTTCCTAATTCGGCAAGACTAAGTTTTGCTTTGTGATTTACATCGCCAATACCACATAAATCACCAGCTAAACAATCTGTTTTTGTTGAGGTTAGCGTAAAATTTTGCCCGTTAAAACTTACTCCATATTTCCCAACGGTGTCATTTTCGAATTCTACCTCTATTTCTAAATCTTCTCCGTCAAAAAGTGGTTCAGAAGTGTCCATAATGCCAATTAGTTTTTTCGGCATTAAACGGTGATCAAAATCATTGGCTACCCAAAGTTGGAGGCAGGCTTTTTTATCTGTGTGAACACTTCCTCCACAGTCAATAAACTGTTTGGTGGTTAAACCAATCTCTGTAAGGTGGTAATGACGAGGCACAAAATTGCCGTTTGGTTGTATAAAGTTTACGTCGTTTAATGTTTCAAGTGTTCTTCTGAATTCTGATAGTGTCATATTATTTTTTTGTTAGCAACACAATGTGTTGAGTGTTTCGTTTTGGTTTAAAAAAGCAAGTAACAAATCTTTGGAATTATTCCAATTGTGGGTGTTTATGCAGTAACAAACGCTTGTACCATCAATAGTTCCTTTTATTAGTCCTGCATTTTTTAGTTCGCGTAAGTGTTGCGAAATTGTAGCCTGAGCAAGCCCAATTTCTAACACTAAATCGCCACAAATACACGAGTTTTGTTGCATAATGTGTTGTAGAATAGCTATACGTGCAGGATGGCCAAGTACTTTAGCAATTAGAGCTATTTCGTTTTGTAGATCGGAAAAGTTATCTGTTTTGGTTACGCCCATAGTATTACATTGCAATATTACGATTAATAGGACTAGTAAAAAAGCAGAAACTCAAAATTTCTGCTTTTTATAACAATTTGTGCGTTTATTATCCTCCATCTATTCTACCAAAATATCAAACGCCCCATTGGCTAAAACAGTTGTCCCTTCCGTAATTTCTTGTGCCGATACAAAACCATTTCCGAAAATAGGTTTGGTAAGTTCTACCTTTTTAAAGCTATATATACCTTCTTTCTCGGTAGTTTTAACTAATACGTAGTACTTGTCTTCTAATTCTACTACAGCTGCTTCTGGAACACCAAACTTTGTGGCAGACGTTTTTGCAATAGTCGCTTCTACATACATTCCTGGATAAAGTTTGGTGAGGTGTTTACCATTATCTAAATGGCCATGTACACTAATTGTTCTTTTCTCATCAGATACACTTTTGCTTATTAAATGTACTTCTCCATTTATTTTTTCGTTGCCAATGGTGTAGGTAATTTTTTGCCCAATTTTTATCCCAGTAATATCCTTTTCAAACAGTTGTAATTCAGCGTGTAAATGTTGTGTATTGGTTATGGTCATTGCTACTTCATCTGGATTTAGCACTTTGCCTTGCGTTACATTTATACTGCTCACATAGCCGGAAATAGGAGAGTAGATGTTAATCGAACTTCTAATATTTTCGCTGGTTAGGCTTGCTGCATTTAATCCTAAAAGTCCTAGTTTTTTTGCACTCCCATCACACATTGTTTTGGTTACGAAATATTCGCTCTTGGCTTTTAAGAAGTTTTTCTGAGCCGCAATTTGTTCTTCAGCCAATGCTTTTTGTCGCTCGTATTCGCTTTTTAGATATTCTAATTTTTCTCTGGCTTCCAAATACTCAATTTGCATTTGTAGATATTCAGGGTTTTCTAATTGAAAAAGCAGTTGCCCTTTTTTTACGTAATTTCCTTCTATTAAGGTAATTTTTTTTACATAACCTGGATAGAATGTGCTGATGCTTGCCTTAAATTCAGGAGGCACATCTATAAAGCCCGTTGTGGTTAGAACCTCATCAAAACCTACCAATTTCGGCGTGGCAAAAGTCATATTATTTGCCTTAAATTGGCTGGCGGATATTTGTATAACTGCAGAGATTTGTTCCTCAGAAGTTACTTCTTCCTTTTTATTTCCTGATGAGCAAGCTGCAAATAGCAAGCTAAAAAGGATGATTATTATACTATTTTTCATTTTTGTATTTATTAATTGAAGTAGATTATTTCTACTAGCGTTTTATTGTAATGGTAAATGTTTTCTAAATGGGTTATTTCTAGTTTTTTAGATTGCTCCAATGCTTGAATAAAAGCGAGGTAATCTATCTCGCCATTTTTGTATGCTGAAAGACCTGATTGCAATAAATTAGCTGCTAATGACTTATTTACAGTAGTATATGCATTTATGGCTGCATCATTTTTTTCTAACTCAGCAATTAATTGATAGAATCTGTTTTGGGAATCGTAGATATATTTATTCTTTTCTAACGCCACTATTTGCTCGTTTATACTAGCTGATTTTATGTCAGCACGTTGTGCTCCGCTAAAAATAGGTATTCCTAATCCTGCTTCCACACCTTTGTATATTTTAGAGCCTGCAGCATTATTACTCCCTTGAAAATAGGTAAAATGCAAATCTGGCAACAGTTGCTGTTTGCTTAGTGCTTTTTCAGCCTTGCTTAAAGCTTCGTATTGAGATAACAAGTTGAATTGAGGCGTTTTATTTGCCGCTTTATTTAATTGCCAGTCAAATATTTCGTAATCACTTTTTTCAAATAACATGGAATCTTCCGTTTGCAAAAGTTGGCGTAATTTTAAGTATTGATTTTGTACCTCTAGTTGGTGCATAAGTAATTGGGTATGCTGTTCTGCATACTTAGATTCGGCCATTAATGCTTCTGTTTTGTTGGTTTCTCCAAGTTCGAACCGCCGTTTGGCGGCATATGCAAAATGTTGGTATATACTATCTATATACACTGTTTTTTGTAGCATAGCTTTACTGTAAAGAATGGTGTTATAGGCAAGTGTTACCGCTTTGTGTAATTGCTGTTCTGTAAGGGCTGCATTAGCTCGTTGTAAATTTACATTTGCTTGATTGTAATCTTTTTCTTTGCCAATAATAGTCGGAAATGGCAACGATTGGCTTGCCCCAAGTACGCTTATGGGTAAACCGTTTTCTGCAATATTATTTCCATCAAAATTGTAGTAAACATAGGTTTTGTCAGCACGCCATAAGTTTTTATTGTAAACCTCCGCTTGTTCTATTTTTAGCTGATTTTGCTGTACCGCTTTATTGTTTTTTAGGGCAACTTCTATGGCAGATTCTAGTGTATTTATTGGCGTTTGTGCATTTGCATTTAGTCCAATTAAAGCCAAAGCTAAAACCGCAATGGGTTTGCCTGCTCTGTTTACTTTTATTCCATCAAACATAGAATACAGTACTGGTAATACAAAAAGGGTAAGGATAGTTGCCGTAAATAATCCGCCAATAACTACCGTAGCCAGTGGCATCTGTACCTCCGCACCGGCCATAGTAGAAACAGCCATAGGTAAAAAACCTAAAGCCGCCGCCGCTGCAGTTAGCAAAACAGGACGTAATCGCTGTTTAGTGCCTTTAATTATTCTATCGTCGGTTTCTAAATCTGTTGTCATTTTAAGTTCCTTAAATTCTTCGATTAATACAATACCATTAAGTACTGCTATACCAAATAGGGCTATAAATCCTACTCCTGCAGATATGCTAAAAGGTAAATCTCGCAAATACAAAAACAGAACTCCACCTACTGTAGAAAGTGGAATAGCCGTAAATACCAAAAGTGTTTCTTTTACGCTATTCAATGCAAAATAGAGAAGAACAAAAATTAGAAATAAGGCAATTGGCACCACAATTGCCAGTCGTTTTTTAGCACTTTGTAAGTTTTCGAATTGCCCACCATATGTAATGTAATAACCAGCAGGTAGTTTTAGATCTTTTTCTATTCGTTGTTGAACATCATTAACTACGGATTGTAAATCCCTATTTCTAACATTAATTCCAATTACAATCCTTCTTTTGGTATCGTCTCTCGAAATTTTTGCAGGACCTTTTGTGTAACTTACGTCTGCCAAAATATTAATGGGTACTTGTTTTCCTTGCGATGTTAAAATGTAAGTATTAGATAAATCGTCGATATCATTTCTATTTTTTTTGCCATTTCTAACAACTAAATCAAACCGTTTTTCGCCTTCAAAAATGTTTCCAGCCGATTTACCTGCAAATGCAGTTTCTATTGCATTATTTACCTCGGCTGCACTAATACCATAATGAGCTAGAGCGGTTCTATTCAGTTTTACGCTCATTTGTGGCAATCCTTCTACTTTTTCTACACTAATATCTGCGGCTCCCTCTACAGTTGAGATTAGCTTTTTAATTTGATCTGCTTTTGCTGCCAAAACAGATAAATCGTCACCAAAAATTTTAATGGCTAAATCCGCTCTAACACCCGTAATTAGCTCGTTAAAACGCATTTCAATAGGTTGTGTAAATTCAAAATCTACACCAGGAACAATAGATAGCTTTTCTTTAAAAGCATCTGCTAATTCGTCTTTGGTTTTAGCAGAAGTCCAAGTACTTTTTGGTTTTAATTTAATGATTACATCACTTTCTTCCATACTCATAGGGTCTGTAGGAACTTCCGCCGCTCCGATTCGGCTAACGGTTTGTACTACTTCCGGAAAAGTGGCTAGTATTTTTTCAATTTGGGTAGTAATCTCTATCGTTTTACTTAAAGAAGTACCGGTTTTAAGTACAGGTTGAATAACGAAATCACCTTCGTCTAACGTAGGTACAAATTCGCCGCCCATTGTTGTAAACAATACAAAAGCACCAATTAGCAATAGCATAGAAGCAGCTAAAACTAGTTTTTTAGCTTTTAGAGCCCTACTTAATGCCTTTTCGTAGGTTGATTCTAACCAATGCATCATTCTATTAGAAAGTGCTTTAGGGTTATGCTTTTTTGGTTTTAAGAACAACGAAGCAACTACGGGTACGTAGGTAAAACATAGGAACATTGCCCCAATTAAGGCAAAGCAAAAGGCAAGGGCCATAGGCACAAACATTTTACCTTCTACTCCAGTAAGTGCCAAAATTGGAATAAACACAATAATTATAATCAGCTGACCAAAAACTGCCGAATTCATCATTTTGCTGGCTCCTTGGTGTGTAATTTTATCTTTTTGTTTGTGTAACTCGTATCCCGTTAAGTGGCCTAGAAAATCGCTTTTCTGGGTCATTTTGTAAGCAATGTATTCTACTATAATTACGGCACCATCTATTATTATCCCAAAGTCAATAGCTCCTAAACTCATCAGATTTGCATCTACACCAAATATATACATTAAGGATAATGCAAATAGTAAGCAAAGCGGAATAACGGATGCTACAACCAAACCGCTACGCCAACTTCCCAATAAAAATACTACAACAAAAAGTACGATTAAAAAGCCTAGTACTAAGTTTTCTGTAACGGTAGCTGTAGTTTTTTCTATAAGTTCACTTCGCTCTAAAACAGGGTTAATAAAAACACCTTCGGGTAGACTAATTTGCACTTGTTCAATCCGTTCTTTTACGGCATTTATAACTTCGCTAGAATTAGCCCCTTTAAGCATCATTATTTGCCCCATTACTTTTTCGCCTTCGCCATTTGCAGTAATTGCACCAAATCGGTTGGCAACGCCTAGCTTTACATTGGCTATGTCTCTGATTAAAATAGGCAACCCGCTGTGGTTACTTACCACTACTTGTCCAATTTCATCAATACTTTTTAACAGTGCTTCTCCTCGAATAAAATAGCTCTGACTGTTTTTTTCAATGTAACCGCCTCCCGCAATAGAATTGTTGTTTTCTAATGCTTGAAATACTTCCGTAATGCTAGTGTTTAAGGCTTGTAATTGTTGTGGATTTATCTCTATTTCGTATTGTTTTAGTTGGCCACCCCACGTATTTACTTCAACTACTCCAGGTATGCCAGAAAGTTGTCTTTTTACTAGCCAGTCTTGCATGGTTCGCAATTCCATAATGCTATATTTCGTTTCAAAGCCTGGTTTAGTGTCTAGTATATATTGATAAATTTCGCCTAATCCTGTGGTAACTGGCCCCATAAATGGTTTGCCGAAACCTGTGGGAATATTTTCTGAAGCACTGGCTATTTTTTCCGCGATTAATTGCCTCGGCAAATAGGTCCCTAAATTGTCTTCGAAAACAATTGTTACCACCGAAAGTCCAAATTTGGAGACTGATCTAATTTCGGTAACTCCGGGTAAATTAGCCATTTCTAGCTCCACGGGTGTGGTTATAAACTGCTCAATATCAGCAGTAGATAAGTTTCGTGAAGTAGTAATAACCTGCACTTGGTTGTTCGTAATATCTGGAACTGCACCAATGGGTATGTGTAAGATGGAATATGTTCCAAATCCAATAATAACGAGGACAAATAAGCCCACGATTAATTTATTTCTCAGCGAGAAATGAATTATTTTATCTAACATTTTTTAAATGTAGTATTTAAGTTAAACTGTAAAAAAAGGGATTGACTAAAAAAGCAAAAAGCCTGAATTTATTAGGCTATAGGAGGGCCTCTAAAATAAAGTTGCCTAATGTGCCGCTGGTGTATGGGCACGCTAAATTGCTTATAAGCGATTAATTCTGTAGTGACTAAATTAGCTTCCAAGTGATGCACTGATACGAGCAATATGCAATTTGAAATTAGGGGTAATATCTCTGAAAATTCAACGGATTTTTCGAAATTAGCTAAGTGATCTTCACCTAGGTCTAAATGAAATGCCAATTGCAAATAATCAAAAATAGTTGAAGCAACTTCATCCTCCGTTGCGTGGGATACACTGCTCATATCATGATGAAAATGAGGTGTAGCATTGTGCATTAAAATAATGCTGGCAGCTAAGAAAAGTATGAAGTACCCTATTCTTTTGATGGAGCAAAGATATAATGTTTTAAAATAATGAGGTGAAGTTTGTTGTGATGTAATTGTTAAGAAGCATAACAATGTGCTTATTATCAAATATATACCTATAAATTATTAAACAAATATCGATTAATGTTGGATGTTTTTATACGACTATGATACCTTATTTTTTGTAAGGCAGTATGCTATAAATTATAAATACTTGGCATTTGCCAGATGACATCCAAAGTAAATTTGATCGAAGTTTTAATTAGTCAATTGTAATATTCTTTTGCTGCATAATGACAAAGTATCCAGTTTAAATAGAGCTCTTATGGAATTAAGACAAAGTCTATCATTAAAAAGAACATGCTTTACTATAGTAAAACGAGAATACCCACTTTTATGTAAATATCTATCTGATCAACTAAAAACTAAAATAGTTTATGGTGCAATGGTATTTGAGCACAAACAGGAGTATGTAAGATAATTTGATATTTATATCTTTGTAAGGCAATGGAAGTAAACGAACCTATAGCGGATTACGGACTTTTAGATTTAAATAAGGAGTACACCTATCTAGATTACATGCGTTTTACATTTACCGAGCGTGTAGAACTTATAAAAGGTAAAATCTTTAAAATGAGTCCGGCACCGAATAGATTGCATCAATCTGTGGTTGTTAACCTGAATAGGTTGATTGACAATATAATGAAGAACGAACCATGCAAGTGGTATCCGGCCCCTTTCGATGTTCGATTAAAAATACCAAATGGCAAAAAAGACCATACGGTTGTGCAGCCCGATTTATGTGTGGTGTGTGATTTATCTATTTTAGATGATGCTGGTTGCAACGGTACGCCAGATTTAATGGTAGAAATACTTTCACCAAGTAATCAGAATCATGATTTAGATACAAAGTGCAAACTCTACGAAGAAGCGTTGGTAAAAGAGTACTGGATTGTAAATCCGTACAACAAGTCCGTTTTGGTTTATAAGCTTCAAAACGAGGTTTTTATAGGTTTAAAACCTTTGGTAGAAGGCAATAAAATGATAAGTCCTTTGTTTCCAGATTTGGATGTGGACGTAGATGCTTTTTTTGTGAATTTGGATTAGAAATAAAATGCGGATAGCCTGTCCCGTTGATACGGGAATGCGGATGGAGCGGATGTTCGCAGATTTTATAAATAAAATTTTGGGAGAACTTAATTTAAATGTTGGTCGTCAAGTTAGAAGGAAATAAGCAAAGAGCCCCAGGAATTCATTTAACATTGATTTAATTTCACGTTCTTCATAATCCATTTCACATTTTACATTATTTATTAAAATTCATTAAGCCCCTCCGCCACTTTGTCATATTTCCTGCTTTGGTCTCACTTTTGAAAGCTAAGAACCAAACAAATAAATTATAAAATGCAAAAAGGAAAAGTTTCAGTAAACACGGAGAACATATTCCCGATTATTAAAAAGTTTCTTTACACCGATAATGAAATCTTTTTAAGAGAATTGATTTCTAACGCTACAGATGCTACACAAAAAATTAAAGTGCTAAGCCAACGTGGAGAAGCAAAGGGCGATTTAGGCGAACTTGGAATTACAGTTAAGCTAGACGAGAAGAAAAAAACACTTACGTTTAGCGACAACGGACTTGGTATGACTGCCGAAGAGATTGATAAATACATCAATCAAATCGCTTTCTCTGGTGCAGAAGAGTTTGTAGAAAAGTTTAAAGACACTAAAGAAGATGCTAATATAATCGGTCATTTCGGACTAGGATTTTATTCTAGTTTTATGGTGGCGGATAAAGTAGAAATTGACACGCTTAGTTACCAAGAAGGTGCAGAACCTGCCAAATGGACGTGCGAGGGCTCTACTGATTTTAAAATAGGCAAAGGAAAACGCAAGAAACGTGGAACAGACATCATTCTTTATATAAATGAAGAAAGTGAGGAGTTTCTAAAGACTTGGAAAATTAGCGAATTGCTAAACAAGTATTGTAAATTCTTACCTATTCCAATCACTTTTGAAGATAAAGTAATCAACGAAGTAGCACCAATTTGGAAGAAAAATCCAACGGAACTAAAAGACGAAGATTACACTGAGTTTTACAGCACATTGTACCCAATGGCTGAACCACCACTTTTTTGGATTCATTTAAATGTTGACTACCCTTTTAATCTTACTGGCGTACTCTATTTTCCAAAAATTAAGAAGGAAATAGACCCAAACAAAAATAAAATTCAACTTTACAGCAATCAAGTTTATGTAACTGATAATGTGCAGGATATTGTTCCCGAATATTTGATGTTATTACATGGGGTTATTGATAGTCCTGATATTCCGTTAAACGTAAGCAGAAGCAGTTTGCAAGCGGATGGAGCTGTTAAAAAAATCACCAGCCACATTAGCAAAAAAGTAGCTGATAAATTGGCAGAGTTACACAAAAACGACTTTGAAGATTTTAAAGCTAAATGGCTTAATATGAGTCTTTTTGTGAAATACGGAATGATTTCTGATGATAAATTTTACGATAGAGCAAAAGGATTCTGCTTGTTGCAAAACACCGAAAAAACATTTTTTAGCATAGAAGATTATGTAAAACACATAGAAGTAAACCAAACCGATAAAGATGGAAACAAAATTGGTTTATATACAAACGACGCTGATGTGCAACACAGCTATGTGGAAGCAGCTACTACCAAAGGTTATGACGTGTTGTTGTTAGACGAGATAATCGACAACCACTTTATTTCTAACTTGGAGCAGAAAAATGATAAGTTCCAATTAAAAAGAGTTGATGCGGACACACTAAACAAGCTAATCGATAAAGACGAAAAAGCAGAAAGTGTATTAGCTGATGATGATGTTACAAAACTTAAAGAAGCTTTTGAAACGGCGGTAAATAAAGAAAAATTCAGTGTAGAAACTACGGTTATGAGCCCACACGAAGATTTTATTACCATTACCCGAAGCGAGTGGGAGAGACGTATGAGCGAAATGGGTGGAATGGGAGGAATGGCCATGTTTGGAGCAATGCCCGAAAAATATGTGGTGAGCGTAAATACCAATCACCCATTGGCTAAAAAAGTAATAGAAACCGAAGGAGACGATAAAACAGCGTTAATGAATATGGCAATCGATTTAGCCAAACTTTCTCAAAACTTGTTGTCTGGCAAGGAGTTAACAGCCTTTGTAAAAAAACAAATGGCATCGTTACATTCTTAATAACATACTAAAATAGTACACTAAAAGGCTCGCTTTGGCGGGCCTTTTTTGTTGGTTTACAAACTCAAAAAAACTATATCTTTGTAGCAAATGGAAGTTAAGGAACCCATAGCCGAATATGGAATGTTGGACTTAGACAAGTCTTACACCTACTTGGATTATCTTAGATTCACCTTTAAAGAGCGTGTAGAGCTTATAAAAGGGAAAATAATGAAGATGAGCCCTGCACCTAACTTCACCCATCAAAGTACAGTTAGAAATATCTATATGACATTTGGGCTTTTCTTTAAAGGCAAAACGTGCCAATGGTTTCCGGCACCTTTTGATGTTCGGCTAAATATACCCAACGGAAAGAAAGGTACCACCGTAGTGCAACCTGATATGTGTGTGGTTTGCGATGCATCTATACTCGACGAAGCGGGCTGCAACGGCACTCCAGATTTGCTACTCGAAATACTATCTCCAAGCAATAGAAAGCACGATTTAGAGACAAAATTCAATCTATACGAAGAAGCCCAGGTGAAAGAATATTGGATAGTAGACCCGATAGTTAGAACGGTGTTGGTTTATCAACTTGTAGATGGGAAATTTAGAGGGCTACGCCCATTTGGTGAAGGAAGTAAAATTATGAGCCCGCTTTTTCCAGATTTGGAAATAACTGTGGATGAGGTTTTTGTGGGGTTGGAGTAATGCGATTTAGAAGGAATTAATCTTCATTGCAAGAGCTTTAAGGCATCTGATAATGAAAGCGGATATTTACCCTCATAGATTTTTACCTTTTTAGCTCCACAACGCTCCACTACTTCTTGAATAACTCACTTTTCAACATTACTAAGCCCACCCTCGCATTTTTCCATAACTTGTACAAGAGCAAACAATTGAGGTAAGCCCCATCTGCTATTCCAAAGTTTTTTAATCAAAGTCCGTAAGCAGGTTTCAGCAGCTACAAAATCTCCGATTATTAATCTGGAAGAAGAAAAGGCTTCTTTAGATTTTTCTTCTAGACTTATACAATTTATGTCAATAAAATTCACATCAT
>Ga0102812_10001920_pt1 | contig 14163 bp, 6 predicted proteins | sample ColrivemetaGS713_FD_79334 | JGI IMG/M metagenome (GOLD analysis project Ga0102812, IMG submission 79334) | Estuarine microbial communities from the Columbia River estuary - Flood tide ETM metaG S.713 | ecosystem: Environmental > Aquatic > Marine > Intertidal zone > Estuary | place: USA: Columbia... | reverse complement strand
TTGGCGGAAGTGGTCAAGAAAAATTACTGAGTATTACGCCAACAAAAGACGGAGGATATCTTTTAGGTGGAACCTCAAGCTCGGATAAAAATGAAGTTGACGGAAATGTTCCAGTTGATATTTATGCGAAGAACGAAGATTCTAAAGGTAATTTAGATTTTTGGGTAGTTAAGCTTGATTCAAAAGGAGTAGTTGTTTGGCAAAAAACCATTGGAGGAATTTATATAGATGAATTAAAAAGTATTATTCAAACTAAAGATGAAGGGTTTGTTTTAGGAGGCTACTCTAACTCTCCGGTATCTGGAAATAAAACAGCTCCTAACTATGGTTTAGGAGATTATTGGATTGTAAAATTAAATAACGAAGGAGTAGAAGAATGGCAAAGAACTTTAGGGGGAGATAAAGACGATAATTTATTTGCTTTATCACAAACTAGTGACGGTGGTTTTATTGTTGGAGGGAACTCAAATTCAGGAGCTACAAATTCTAAATCCAGCTCAAATAAAAATGGAACTGATTTTTGGGTTTTAAAACTAGATGGGATTGGAAATATAGTGTGGCAAGAAACCTATAATTACGGTGAATTTGATGTTTTGACTTCTATAGTTGAAAATCAAAATGGAACATATTTAATAGGAGGGTTTGCTCAAAGTGAGGTAAAGTTAAATGGACAAAAAAGTTTAGACAAAAGCCTTAAAAAAGAGAAAGAAGGAATTAATGACTATATAGCATTAATGATAAATGCAAGAGGAGAAGAAATTTGGACGCAAATAGTAGGTAGTAAAGGTGATGAAGTAATGAAGAAGCTTTTTGAGACTAGGGATGGTGGTTACTTACTTACGGGGACCTCAAATGGTGGTATTTCAAGAGATAAAAATACAGCCAAAGGAGGTAATGATTTTTGGGTTGTAAAAATGAGAGATAACACAAAACCCCCTAAAGGAAGAATTTCATTAGAGGCAATACCAAACCCAGCTAGTAGCTACACAAATGTAATTGTCAATTTTGAATATACTTATGGAACAGCTTCATTATATGACTTGTCTGGAAGAAATTTACAAAGTTTTAAAATAAATGGGGAGAGAACAGTTCCTATGAATTTAAGTAATTACCCTCAAGGGATATATGTTGTAGAAATTAATACTGACACTGAAAAGGGTGGTGTTAAAGTAATTAAAAATTAAAATATGAAACTAAATTTTATATCATTTTTGTTATTAATTAGCTTAAATGTTTTTTCTCAAGATAGTAATACATATAAATTGCCTGAATTGGTTTTGCCATCCCCTCAAGCAGAAGGGTTTTCAAAATATGGGAACGTTGAATTTGATGAGTCGACTGGTAATATTAGTCATTCAGTAAATTTACATAATTATAAAGCTGGGCAATTAATCTTACCTATTAACTTAACCTATTCTGGAGGAGGAGTAAAAGTAATAGAAAACCCTAGTTGGACAGGAAATAGTTGGAATTTAAGCGCAGGTGGTGTTATTACAAGAACCGTTAAAGACTTGCCTGACGAAACTAATCATTTGAGTAGAAAACTTTATTCTGCTTATGAAATGGAAAGTTCAAAAATCTATACTCCTCTTGGATTTGACGTTTCAGCTCAAATTTCAAATGATTTACTTAACCATGAAAATCTTGATACTCAGGCAGATGAGTTCAATTTTTCTATACCAGGTCATTCAGGGTCATTTTTTTTAAAACAAGACCAGAATGGTAATTTTGAAGCTATTTTAACAAAAAAAGAAAGTGAGTTAAGGATTGAAATTATAGGAAATTTCAGCCTTGGAGATAATTATGAATTTGTAATAACCACTACTGATGGAACAAAATATTTTCTAGGCGGCTTAACCGCGTTTCTTGGGTCAACGGAAGTTGCTTATGCGGTAGAAGAAACTAGGTTGGTTGATAGATCAATTAGTCCACCATTATTTGGAAATAGGGCTAAAACAGCTTTTTATCTTATAAAAATTGAAAATATAGTAGGAGACAAAATTTATTTTGAATACCACACAAAAGATGAATACAATCAATTAAGTATTAGAGATAAAAAACAACATAAATTAATTGGCGCACTTGGTCCAAATATTAATTCTTCTATTACTCCGGAGCCATTTCAAAATTTTGATTTAAACGACCATCCAATTAAAAACATTGTATTTAATGGTAAATTTTTAAAAAGAATATGGAGCCCACAAGCTCCAATTCAAATAATATTTAATTCCATTGAAGTAAATGAGTTAAGTCAAAATGGAAGTATAGAGTTTAAATATAGGATTCTAAAAGACATTAATTTAGGTTTTAAAAATATTGACTTAAAGTATTTTCCTGATGAAGAAGTTTTAATTAATGGAACAAAAGATAAATTTTTCTTAACAGAAATTATTTTTAAAGATGCAACTAATAATTTGGAAAACAATAAATATAAATTTGAGTATAAAAATCCTAATTTAGTTCCTCGTCTGTTTTCAAATTCACAAGACTATCTAGGTTTTTATAACGGAAAAAACAACCCCAATTTATTGCCTAAAAACACATCTAAACGTCTATTAGAATATTTTCAAGAACTAGGAATTAATTTGGAAGATCCTAAAACAGAAAGAATTTTAAATGCTTCAAATTTTGAAGGCTCTTCATTGGCTGATAGAGAGCCTTATTTTGAGCATGCTACAAACGGTATTTTAACGAAAATAGTGCACCCTACTGGAGGTTTCACCACTTTTGAATACGAACCAGCGACAAAAAAAGAAATTACAGAGGTTAAAGGAATGCAGATTTATAGTAATATGGGAAGTATTGCCCCATATCCTTTAGTGAATTCTGTTTACAAAAGTTATACTGGAATTTCTTCAACTTTTGTTAATGAAGATGGCACCTTCGAAGAAAACGTTTTTAAACAACAAACAGTATTTATTAATTTATATATAAATACGCAATCAGCTTCGGGATTAGATTATCATAATTATATTTATGTTAAAATGACAAATGTAGGAACAAATGTGGTGAAGGAAAAAAGATATTATTTTCCAAGCACGGTTACTTCTGTTGATAATGTACAAACGTCATTTCAAACAACATTACCTTTTAGTTTAGCTAAAGGTCATGGATACACCTTTGAAATGGGTTTTGGTAGCCAATCTGGAAGTAATGATGTAAAAATAAATTCTCAAAACACTCAGATGTTCTCTTCAACACCCATGGAAGTGTCTACTTCTTTTACATATGTGACTGGACTAAATCCGAATGATGGACTAGGAATAAGAATAAAAAGAACTGAGGACTATCCTTCTATAAACGAAGATCCAATTGTTAAAAGATATTATTATAAGAGCATAAAAGATCTTTATAATGAAGATCCAGTTGAAAGTAATATAGATATATATAAACCTTTATTTTTTAATTTCGATTATACTTACGGAGAGCATATAGATTATTATTTTTCTTCAATTTCAAACGTTTATCCAGCGTATAGTTATTTTCTAATTTTAAATTCTAATGTAATTAACAATGGTTTGCCTACAAACAGAAATAATTCCATCTATAAAAATATTTCAATTAGCTATGGTGGAGATGATTTTGAAAACGGAGGCGTAGAAAAACAATTTCACATTGTTAAAAACAAAGAGCAACAACACTATTATCCATGGGGTGGAAGTTTCCCGGATAACCATTATGGTGGGGTTAGAAATGAGTACCATTATTTTGTATATAAATTTTTAGAACTTAATCAAAATGCAAATGCAAATAATAATGCTATTTCTAATGGATTGTTATTGAAGGAGTCAGTTTGGAAGAAAAACAACAATTTGTTATTTAAATTTAAACAAACAAAAAACGAATATAATTTTACAGAGTATAATTTTATAGATGATTTAGAGATAAAAAATTTATTTCCAACTTATAGTTTAAGTAATATTAGTATTTATGATTTATATATTGGAACAAGTAAAACAATAGCGTACAAGCCATTTTTAATTAAAAGCATTACAGAGGATTTTATTGAAGAGGTGCCATTAAGTGCTTACAATGTAAATTATCATCCAGTAGCTTGGCAGTTTGGAGATCACAATGGAGATGGGATAAGGAATGATCAAGACCCTTATTTTGAAGAATGGGCTAATCGTAATATTGAAAACGATTACAAAAAAATAGTAAATACTACAGAATATGAATATTTAACTTCCCTTGCAGGTCTTCCTAGTTCTGTAATATCAACAAACAGTATAAACGAAGTTAATATAACAAAAAATTATTATGCGACTAATTATTTTATTAATCAATTAACAGATTTAAGTTTAAGTGACAGACCTAGTTATTTAAGATTAAAAGATGAAAATAGAATTGGTGTGCCAATTCAAATAGAAACTTATAAAAATTATATAAAACTTGGTTCTTCAAGATTTATATATAAAGATTTTAATGAATTAGCTCCTTTGTCTTTGCATAAGGTACAGTCAGCTAAAGAGTTAAAGCCTTTTGAAGATAGGGTTGTGTATCATAAATACGATGTAAATGGAAATCCAACAGAAATATCTTTGGCAGACGGAACAAAAGTGATTTATATATGGAACTTACAGCGAAACCCTGTTTATAAAATAATTAATGCTACCTATTCTGAAGTTTTAATAGCCATGAATGGTGGATTAAATCCAATAGAATTTGATGAAAATAATCCGCCAGTTTTTTATACTAATCCATTTACTACATCACTTCCAAATGCTCAGGTTACGGTGTATAATTACAGCCCTCAAGCTCAACTTATACAGTCTATTATAGATCCAAAAGGAGATAGGATTAATTATGAATATGATGAGTTTCAGAGATTAAAATTCATAAAAGATAAAAACGGAAACATTTTGCAAGAAAATAAAATTAATTATAGACCTAATTAACGAAAGTAAGATGAAAAAGATATTTTATATAATATATATATTACCTGCTCTTGTATTAGGACAAAGTCTAGACCAAAACCACACAAAAGCAATAACATATAAACAAGCTACCCAAACAGCTATTACAGACCCAGATGTTACTGCCGCAAATGTACAGGTAAGTTATTTTGATGGATTAGGGCGTCCAATTCAACAAGTAGTTCACAAACAATCTAATTCAGGAAAAGATATTATTACGCATATAGGATACGATGAATTTGGCAGACAAACCAAAGAGTATTTACCATATGTTAATAGTACGCCGAATTTGGATTATAATACATCAGCTAATTCAGATGTTTCAAATTATTATAGTAGTCCAAGTATAGCTACAACAGGAAATCCAAATTTTGAAGCTACTACTAATCCTTTTAGTGAAAAGGAATTAGAGTTTTCTCCGTTGAGTAGGGTGTATAAACAATCCGCACCTGGAAATGATTGGGTGTTAGGGTCAGGTAAGGAAATTAAATTTGAATACCAAACAAATGAAGCGGATGAAGTAAAGTTGTTAAAAGCTTCTGCTATTTGGAATTCGTCATTAGAATTGTATGATATAAGTTTTTCTGATTTTGGATATTATGAAAAAATGGAACTGTATAAAACCATTACAAAAGATGAAAATTGGACTAGTGGTAAAAATAACACAACTGAAGAATTTAAAGACAAAGAAGGGAAAATAGTTTTAAAAAGAACCTATTCTAATTATAATGCACTTAATCAAACAGAAATTGAACACGACACCTATTATGTTTATGACCAATATGGTAATTTAACTTATGTGATTCCTCCGTTAGCAAATGGTTCAATAAATTTATTAGATGAACTATGTTATCAATATAAATATGACGAAAGAAATCGGTTAGTAGAAAAGAAATTACCAGGAAAGCAATGGGAATTTATTGTATATAATACTCAAAATATGCCTGTTGCAACAGGCTCTGCTTATAATCCTTGGGGAGCAACGAATGAAGAGGATAAAGGTTGGTTAATTACTAAATACGATGGTTTTGGAAGAGTTATTTATACAGGGTATTATACTGGAAGAGAGGTTACTAACTCAGGTAGAAAATCATATCAAGTAGAGCAAGACGGCATTCATTTTGCAGAGACAATTTTTGATAATTCTATTGATAATATTAATGTTGGGTATACTAACAAAGTACTACCTATTGTTGATTTTAAGCTTTTGACCATAAATTATTATGATGATTATGATTTTCCTAATGCTCCTTCAACAGTTACAACATTACCTACGAGCACTTACCCAATTGCTCAAATTGTAAAAGGATTGCCAACAGGTTCTTGGATAAGGATATTAGATGATGTGTCCAATACAAATGCTGAAACATCATATACTTTTTACGACAATAAGTACCGTCCTGTAAGAGTTAATACATCTAATTATTTAGGTGGTTTTACACAAATAGATTCAAATTTAGACTGGTCTGGAAAAACTTTATATACTGTAACAAAGCATAAATATAATAACAATGCTACAGAAATAACCATTACAGACACATTTGAATATTCAGGCCAAGATAGATTAACCTTACATAAACAACAGATTAATTCAGAACCAGAGCAGCTTATTACGTCTAATACGTATGACGAATTAGGGCAATTAATTAGTAAAAAAGTTGGTGGAGAAGACTTAAGTCTTGGTTTGCAAACTGTAGATTACAGCTACAATATTAGAGGTTGGTTAAAATCAATTAATGACACATCAGATATTGTTACAGATAATGATTTGTTTTCATTTAAGATAAACTATAACAACCCTACAAATGCTACGCCACTGTTTAATGGAAACATATCAGAAACATATTGGAAAACAAATGATAATGTTTTAAGAAAATATAATTATAGCTACGATAATTTAAATAGATTATTAGAAGCTAATTATTCAAAGCCAGAGAATGCATCAACTCCAGATTATTTTTTAGAGAGATTGTCATATGATAAAAATGGAAACATCCAAACTTTATTTAGAAACGGGGATATGGATAGTAATAACATGGTTCCTGAGGTCATCATTGATAATTTAGTATATACTTATAATCAACAAAATCCAAATCAATTGGAGATAGTTGCAGATCTATCAGGAATGCCTCAAGGATTTAAGGATGATGTAGATAGTAATTATGATCCAGACAATTCTATTGATTACACTTATGATGCAAATGGTAATATGATAAGTGATGAAAATAAGGGAATTACAAATATTATTTATAATCATTTAAATTTACCTGTAGAAATAGAATTTGGTGCAAATGGAAAAATCACATATCTTTATAATGCAACAGGACAAAAGGTAAGTAAACATGTTGAAAATTTTGTGAGTAGTGATGATAATATAACAACATATTTGAGTGGTGGTTTTCAATATAAAAATACCGAATTACAATTTTTCCCACATGCAGAAGGTTATGTAAATGCAGCACTTGTAGAAGTTACTTGTATTACTTGCAGACCCGCAGTAATTACCTATACAAGATCTTATGACTATGTTTTTAATTATACAGATCATTTAGGGAATATAAGAGTAAGTTATGGAGTTGACCCTTCAACAGGAGGGGTAAAAATAATGGAACAAAATCATTATTATCCATTTGGATTAAAACATACTAATTATAATTCAGATGTATTGTTATATTCAAAAAGTTCATCTGGGACGGGTAAATTAAAATTTATGCCACCTGCAGCTGTTGAACCTAGTTACAAGTATAAATACAACGGAAAAGAACTGCAAGACGAGCTAGGGCTTAATATGTATGATTACGGTGCAAGGAATTATGACCCTGCTTTAGGACGATGGATGAATATTGACCCGTTGTCTGAAAATAGTAGAAGATGGACACCATATAACTATGCTTATAATAACCCAATGTATTTTGTTGACCCTGATGGAATGCAGGCTGATGATTGGGTACATGTTAATGGTGAAATGTTATATGATAGTAGGGTTGTTGACCAAGCATCAGCTGAAGAACATTATGGTGGTAATGCCGCTTATTATTCAAACGGGACTCAATATACAAGTGTTCAAGGAGATAATATAGAATTAGGGGATTTAGGTTTTTTTAAAGAAAACGGAACACTTAAAACATCAGCTGATATGTCTAGCACAGAAGGACAAATTGCTATGGTAAATCAAAGTTACGCAGGCTTAGGATTGGCTATAGGAGGAATTGGTGCTGATGTTGCAACACCTGACCCGTCAGATGCTGTTCCTCAAAAATGGGTTGGATATGGAATAGCTGCTATTGCAGGTGTAGCATTAACTGCGAAAAGAGATATAGAAATTAATAGAATACTAGATAGAGCTAGTGATGGTCCTCCTGGGGTTCAATATTCTTTAAGAGCAAATACAAGTGGAGAATATCCAACTATGACAGCTGGAAGCAGTATTCCTACTGGAACAATGTATTTAAATGCTGGTGATGTATGGAAATATGGAGAAACAACTAATCCTGCTAGTAGATACAATTCGAGTGACTTAGGAGGTATTGGAGCTGGTGGAGTTAGTCAATATAATGAGTTTAGCGGTACTCAAATACAAATTAAAGCCATGGAAAAAGCTAAAATATATAGTTATTTTATGGTTAATGGTCATTTACCTGCGGGGAATAAAATTTTTAGATAAAATGAATTTAAAATTAACATTAGAAATTGATAATTCTGCTGAAAAAAAAGCAAAATCAATAATTGAATTATCTCAAAAAATCACTTATTTTTTTAAAGATAAAAGTTATGGAGATGATTTAGAAGAGGTCTCTATAGGGATAATTTGTATTAAAACTAAAATTGGGTATGAAGAATGGTATAAATTAAGAAAGCCAAAATACATAAGTTATAAGAAAACTAAAAATAAACTTACAGGGGTAGAATATATTGTAAGTAAATCGTTTAGTTATGATATAAAAATTGACAATGAATTATATAATAGCTTTATTGATTCGAATGAATTAGACGGTTTGAAAATATTAGCTCGAAAAATTTTAAATTCATTTTCTAATTTTAATTCTTTACCAAAAAAAGAGGTTAAAGAATTTGACAAAGATAAATTTTATACAGATTTGGAAAGCTTTTTTGATAAAGAAGGGATTTATTAATAAAGTAATTAAAGAAACATAGGCGAGCAATTAAAACGGTTCGCCTTTTTCAATCCAACAAAACAAATACTAAATCCAATTCTTAATTCACAAACACCAAACCACAACACAACACATTTAAAGCCTCTTAGAACGCAATATCTATTTCGTTTGGTATAAGTTGCTGGTGTGGTTGGGTAATGAGTTTAAAAGAGGTTGATAAGTGCTTTGTGTTGTTGAAAACAAGTGTAAATACGGGTTGTGTTTTGGTAATTGTATGTTTATATTTGAAAATGTGGTTTTCCGTAAACTAATAATAATTGATTTTCGGTTATTTGTGTTTTATTGAAACAAACTAAATCCCTAATTAATTAGATGAAATATCATTAAAATTAGGGATTGTTTGGTATCAGTTGTTGTGATACATTACGCACGAAACAATTTGCTTTTATTTGAATAGATATTAGCTACTTTATGGCCACTTATATTAAGTGGCTTAACCGAAAAAAACAAATGAAAATAAACGTCCTAGATAAAAAAGATTTTAAAGATTTATCTTCAGCTTCAGACTGTGATATTAACTGCATTCATATTAAAATTTCTGATTTTAAACCAATAATTCAAGAATTTCAAGAACACATTACTAATACTAGCTGGATAAACGACCTTGATGAATTGTCAAAAATCACATTCAGGACTAATGCTGATAAAACAATTAATAAAATCATAAACGACATTATTACTAAAGTAACAACTAACCTTACGGTAGACATAGGTGAGTACATAGTGTCATATTCTGCTCAGCATGCTTTGGAAACAAACTTTTCTCATGTTAAAATCCCTTTAGCAGAACTATTAAAAGAAAAAATTTCTGGCAACCCAGGTTTCGATTTTCATTCAATAAGTTCAAGTAAATATCTAATATTTGGTGAAGCTAAATTTAGTTTAGAAGGAACACCAAGAGCAAAAGCGTTAGACCAAATTGGGGATTTTATAAATGATAGAGATAATGCTGAATTATTATGGTTGAGACCTTTTTTAGAAGATGAAACTATCACACATTTAACAAATGGACATAAAGGTTATACAGCAGCATTCTCTTTTAATGGAGAAAATATACTAACAATCTTCAATAATGCTTTAGACTCTGAAGTAGTAAACGAAATAATAAAACACAAAGAACTTTATTTAATAGCCGTTGAAATATGCTAAACGAAACAATTTTTAATGACAATTTCAACACTGAAATAATTGATGTTATTCTATTTGATTTTCATAAAGATGGTCCAATCAACCAAAATCACTTAGAAACATTATCTTATATTAAAAAATATCAGCCAGTTTTTTTTAAGAAATATGAATCAAAGCTCATGTTTCTTATGGGATTGTTTTATAAAACTGGTGAGCCAAACTCATTTATTGAAGCAATTTATAATTCCTTTGCTCAATCAATTTTTGAGGACACTGGACATCACTTTACACCAGTTCAAGCAGACGCATATAAATCAATTAAAAAGTATACTAATTTTTCATTTTCTGCACCCACTAGTGCTGGAAAATCACATTTATTTCAGGAAATAATTAAAGAAACTGCTGGCGATATTATCATTGTTATACCTTCTAGAGCATTACTTTCAGAATATTTAATTAAGGTTAAGAAATTAGTATCAAATGAGACTTTAGTATTACCATTTATTGAAATTGTAAATACTAAAAGGACTAGAAATAGAATATTCATTATCACCCCAGAAAGAGGAGAAGAATTATTTAAAAACATTGATAAACTTAATATTGAACTTATATTATTGGATGAAGCACAACTTTCTGAAGAAGGAATAAGAGGGATGAAATTTGATTCTTTTGTTAGAAGGATAGACAAAAAACTTAATAATATAAAAAAGGTCTTTACTCATCCGTTTGTTGTTAATCCTGAAGCTCAATTTTTAAAACATAATATTGTAAATAATACTGATTCAGAAACATATAATCAAAAAACTGTTGGAAAAATATACGTTGAACATTTTAAAAATAGCTTTCAATATTTTTCACCATTTGAAGATAAAGTGGGTGGAAAACCACTTGATGGTAACCTAATAAAAGAAATTATTCAAAACAATGGGACTGCATTGATTTTTATCTCAAAAGCCAAGATATATGACGGAAGTTTCATGGAGACTTATTCTGAATATGTTGAATTATGTGATGATATTGAAGACCCAAGAGCCCTTGAATTTGTAACTAAATTAGAAGATTTTTTCGGAACAAAAAATGAGAATGAAAAAAAATCATTATTACTTTTTTTAATGAGAAAAGGAATAGTAATTCATCATGGCTCAATTCCATTAAAAGCAAGATTAATTATTGAAGATTTTGTAAATAGTAAGCATGCTAAGATTTGTTTCTCTACTTCTACCTTAATTCAAGGAATTAATATGCCGTTCGATGTGGTTTGGATTAATAATTTTATGTTTAATGGAAATGAAGACCAGAAAACGTTAAATCTAAAGAATTTAATTGGAAGAGCAGGAAGAACAACATTAGAAAATAACCACTTTGACTACGGCTATGTAATCATTGAAAAGAAAAACAAGGACCTTTTTATTTCAAGATTAAATAAAGAATCTTCATTATCAGAAATTTCAAATTTAGATATAGAAACAAATAGCCACAATGAAGATTTTGCGGATACGGTTGATGCAATTAAAAATGATACATTTAATACTGAGCTACATTTGACAGATACTCAAGTTGAGAGAATTACTAACTCAAATATTGAAAATGATATTAACTTCATTTTGGAACATTTTTTAAATAAGGATATGATGCCATTGTCAGTCAAAGAGTATTATATTTTAAAAGATTCGAAAAGGAAACGGGTAAAAAAAGCATTCGAAAATATTTATAAAGTTCATTTAAGAAGACAAGAACTTACAAATGGTGAAAAGAGCGTTCTTAGTGCATCAATTCCAATTTTGTTATGGCAAATTCAAGGAAAATCTTTTGCTGAAATCATTTCATTGAGACATGCCTTTTTATCAGAGAAAGATTTTAGGAGAAAACTAAAAAGACAATTGCTTAAAAAAGAAATTTCGACTAAAGAGTATAGAAAATTACTTTTAGAAAAAAAAGTACGATACTCATGTATAGCCAGTACATTGCCTGATATTAAATTTAAAACTGGAATTCCTTTATTTTCTAGAAATACTAGTATAATTGATATTGATTTTGATAAGGTTATTTACGATACTTATGATTATATAGATAAGGTTTTGTCATTATCTATAAAAGACCCTGTATCGAGTGCATTTATTCTTCATTTTCAAAAAACAAAGGATAGAAGGGCTATGATTTTGAGTAATTATATCAAATATGGAACAAATGATGAAACCGAAATATGGATGATAAAATATGGCTTTACTTTTGATGAAATTGAAGAGCTAAAAGAACACATTGGAACTATAGATGAAACTGAAATAAAATTTAAAGGTTCAATTTCTGAATACATAAAAAATGAAGATAATTTAAAATTGATTGAAAGGTATTTGTAAAAAAAGTTGGTAGGAAATAGTGTAATCTATAATTATAAATAAGACTAAAACAGTAGCTAGAAATATAATATTTTTTAGTTGCTGTTTTTTTATGGAATAAAATATAGTAAAACAAATAATCCTAACCGTTAAAAGTTAGGTTTTTCTTTTGTTTTTAGTTGTTTATTAAAAAACAAATTCATCACATAAACCATGATCCATGAAGTCATCAATTTCGTCTTCATTTTCAAATAATCCTTCTTCATGCAGTTGTGGTGGAACACCAAACAATTCGATACAACTTTCTAAAACAATCTTTTTAACGATAGGTAATTCACTTTCAGTTACTACAAATGAATCGTGTATCGTAAACGGATAAATTTCTATTTTTTGAAGCTTAACCATAATAACATCCAAAACGGTTATTGATTCTCTTTCCTGCAGCTGGATAGCCAAAGTACTATTTTCAATACAATTGGTCAGGTTAATAAACTCCATAATCGTTGGAAATATATCACCAAATAACTTTTTAATTTTTGTGTATGATCCGTTTTTGGAATAGAAGATTTTAAACAAGTTTAACTTTGCTTTTTTTCTTCTAATTCCTATTTCGGTTTTGGGTAACTTATCTAAACTAGTCTGAAAAAAAACCTCAACTAAATACTCATACAATGTCCCATTAAGAACCAGTTTACCATACAAATCCAATTCGTTTGAATCTATGTTTGCCTCTTTTAGAAGTTTGGTGTAAAGAAAGTAAGGTTGACTATTTTTAATATCTAAATTAAACAGCTTTTCATCGCTTTTAATGAACTTTCTTAAATAACTCGGTAAAGATGTTAGATTAGTATCTAAACGTCCGTTAGTATTGTTTCTTTTGAAAAATAAATAACCATCGTTTATAGCGTTTATTTGTTGCTCCTGGACCATCATTTGGTGTAGAATTTTGTTTAATCGAAAGCTAGCTTTAAGATAACCTATTATGTTTCTGTTTTTAATGTAACCACCTTTACAATCAATAATGTCTTTTATTTCAGAATCATTCAGTTTAAAACCTAAATTGTTTCCAAGTATTCTTATTTCTTGAATAGCTTTTTCTTGAATAGCTCTGTTTGCACCATCATAGTCAATTCTAAAGTTTTTGTAGTATTTTGACTTGGCAAACTCCATATTTTTAACCCTTATTTTTCTTTTATCCATTTTTACTTTTTTGATTCGAGTATTAATGTTTTTATCTGTTATCTCAACTGCTACTTTGCTACCTAAAAATTCCGTTTTAATCTTGTATTTTTTAGCTGAAACTCCTCTAACAAAATATTCGTTACAAAGAACTATCTCGTTTTCAATTAGGAAATCAATAGCGTTTTTAACGTAATTTGGTTTTGGAATTAATTTTAAGAAAGAAGCCCTAGGAATTTCGATAAATCCGTAACTCTTTTGTAATTCTGTTTTAAAGTAGATTTGTCTTCTGTAGATTGTGTCGATAATGCAATACAAATCATCTTTTCTTTTGTAGTTTGATTTTTGGATCACCTCCATAATTGGTAATGTTACATACCTTTTTTCATTTTTAATTGTCTTCATTAAGTTATACTCTTATTCACTATC
>Ga0102812_10001917_pt1 | contig 14183 bp, 11 predicted proteins | sample ColrivemetaGS713_FD_79334 | JGI IMG/M metagenome (GOLD analysis project Ga0102812, IMG submission 79334) | Estuarine microbial communities from the Columbia River estuary - Flood tide ETM metaG S.713 | ecosystem: Environmental > Aquatic > Marine > Intertidal zone > Estuary | place: USA... | reverse complement strand
CCCTACCTGGGCGCTCTGATCGGCGGCATGCTTGCGATCGGTTTGGCCCTGTTCCAGTTCTGGGGCGATTGGGTGTCACTGGGTCTTGTTGCGGGCATCTTCATTGTCGGACAAGTCATCGAAGGAAATTTTCTGACGCCAAAACTCGTCGGCTCCTCGGTCGGGCTACACCCGGTCTGGTTGATTTTGGCGCTCTCTGTATTCGGAAAGCTCTTTGGCTTTGTAGGAATGCTTGTTGCGGTCCCTGTCGCTGCCGTTCTGGGTGTGATTGCACGATTTGGTGTGGACCAATATCAAAACAGCAAACTCTACATCGGCCGGACTCCCGAGGATGACGATTGAAATGGCTGAACAACTGGGACTGGATTTGCCCTGTGTGCCCGCCCTAGGGCGCGATGATTTCATGGTAGCCCCATCGAATGCCATAGCGCTGGCCCTGATCGAGGGCTGGCAGAACTGGCCGGGATCAAAACTGGCACTGACCGGCCCGAGTGGATCAGGCAAGACGCACCTCGCGCACGTCTGGGCCTGCTTATCCGGCGCATCCATCGTTGACGCTTCAGACCTTGCCGAAATGGATATTTCAAAACTTGCGCAAGGGAATGTTGCCGTCGAGGACGTACCTCGGATCGCAGGCAACCCTGCCGCCGAAACAGCACTCTTTCATCTTCACAATATGGTGCTGGCCGAGGGACATGCGCTGCTGTTGACCGGCACTGCTGCCGTCTCGAGATGGGGTCTTGGGCTGCCCGATCTGACGAGCCGCATTGCGGCGGCCAACACCACCGATTTGCAGCCCCCGGACGATGCCCTGCTGGCGGCGGTTCTGGCCAAACATTTTGCCGACCGCCAGATCATGCCGCGCGGCGATGTCATTCCATTCCTGCTGCGTCGCATGAACCGTTCATTCGATGCGGCACGGGCGACTGTTGCGCGTATCGACACCATCTCACTGGCGCGAAAAAAGCCGGTGACACGCGCCCTTGCATCTGCAGCGCTGGACATTGCGGCCCCGGACGCGCCATAGTTGCCGCATATCCGTCATTCAACTGTCACATAGCGCCCGCTAAAAGGCTCCATGACTTCTACTGATTTTCTCAAGGCCGACTTTCCGCCTGCTATAGACCTGCCCGAACTGGACCAATCCGGACCAGGGCGGTTTTTCAATCGCGAACTCAGCTGGCTTGGATTCAACTGGCGCGTCGTTGAAGAAGCCGAAAACCCGCGTGTACCCTTGCTGGAGCGGCTGCGGTTCTTGTCAATCTCGGCCAACAATCTGGATGAATTCTATACCGTTCGGGTGGCGGGACTGCGCGAACTGGCGATGGCGGGCAATACAACGCCGGCAGCAGACGGGCTTTCCCCGGCCGAACAGCTTGTACTGATTGACGAAAACGCGCGCCACCTGATGGAGACGCAGCAAAGGGTTCTGGGTGTTCTGCAAGAAGAGATGGAAGCGCAGAACATCTCTATCTTGCGCAATGAAAACCTCACAGCGGACGACAAAGAATACCTCAAGGATGTGTTCCTCAACCAGGTCTTTGCCGTTCTGTCGCCGCTTGCGATCGACCCGGCCCATCCTTTTCCATTCATCCCTAACACCGGGTATGCCTTGGCGCTGCAAATGGAGCGGGCGACCGACAAGCGTCCGTTACAGGCATTGCTGCCCATCCCTGCACAGATCGAACGGTTTATCGCTCTGCCAGCACCGGATGGAGCAGATCGTTTTCTGCCACTCGAAGAACTGTTGGTTCTGAAAATATCAGACCTCTTTCCCGGCTACCGGCTCAAGGCTCATTTCGGCTTTCGCGTATTGCGCGACAGCGATCTCGAAGTTGAGGACGAGGCGGAAGATCTGGTGCGTGAATTCGAGGTCGCACTGAAGCGGCGGCGTCGCGGCGAGGTCGTACGTCTGACCCATTCCGCCGGAGCACCTGAGCGGCTGAAAGCGGTGATCATGCACGAGCTGGGTGTCAAGCCGCACGAGGTCATCGAAATTGACGGCATGTTGGGTGTCGCAGATTTGAGCGAACTGGTGTTGGACAGCCGGACGGACCTGCTTTGGCCGCAATTCACACCCCGAATTCCTGAACGCGTCACAGACCACGAAGGCGACATGTTCGAGGCGATCCGCCAAAAAGACATGCTGTTGCACCACCCCTATGAGACCTTCGACATGGTCGTGCGGTTTCTGCAGCAGGCGGCGCGTGACCCCAATGTCGTTGCGATCAAACAGACACTCTACCGCACTTCCCGCGACAGTCCGATCGTAGAGGCGTTGTGCGAGGCTGCCGAGGACGGCAAGTCCGTTACGGCATTGGTCGAGCTCAAGGCCCGCTTTGACGAGGCCGCGAACATCCGCCAGTCCCGGCGCCTGGAGCGTGCAGGCGCACATGTGGTTTACGGGTTTATCGATCTGAAAACGCACGCGAAAATCTCGACGGTGGTGCGGCGTGAAGGCCACCAGCTTGTGACCTACACGCATTACGGAACCGGCAATTATCACCCGATTACCGCACGCATTTATACCGATCTGTCGCTGTTCACCTGCGATCAGCGTTTGGGTCGGGACGCAACAAAAGTATTCAACTATCTGTCTGGCTATGCCCAGCCCGAGCACCTGGACAATCTGGCGATTTCGCCGACCACATTGAAACCGCGTCTGCTCGAGTTGATCGCGGCAGAGGCCGATCACGCCCGCGCAGGCAGACCGGCGGTCATCTGGGCCAAGATGAACTCCATCGTCGACGAAGAGGTCATTGATGCGCTCTATGCAGCCTCGCAGGCCGGTGTGAAAATTAGCCTTGTCGTTCGGGGCATCTGCGGGCTGCGACCGGGTATCAAAGGGCTCAGCGACAACATTCGGGTCAAATCCATCGTGGGACGTTTCCTCGAACATTCGCGCATCGTCTGTTTTGGCAATGGCGTGGGACTGCCGCACAAAAAAGCACGGGTATACATATCCTCAGCTGACTGGATGGGGCGCAACCTTAACCGCCGCGTGGAAACCCTCATCGAGATCGAAAATGCGACTGTCAAAGCGCAGATTGTCAGCCAGATCATGGCCGCGAACCTGGCGGATGTGGCACAAAGCTGGGTCATGGGTCCGGATGGCGCTTTCGTGCGCCCTCCTCTGCCCGAAGGCGCCTTTGCTTTCAACTGCCACAGATTTTTCATGGAGAACCCCTCGCTTTCGGGCCGTGGGTCTGCCGGCGCGTCAGACGTGCCGCAACTGACGCATACCGAGGATTGATCTAAACGACGCGCCTCTGCGAAAAGAGACGTCGAGAACTTGGCGCAACCGCTGATAAAATACTGAATGACCCCAAATGTCGCAGGGTCACGGCAAAGGGCGCGATTGACCCAAACCGTCAAAAGCGTAAACCTGCCGTGAGCCACAAAGCCGAAGGACCGCATGACCCAACTGACCCAAACCCCGACATTGGCGGAAAATGCGCTCCATCCCGATGCGGGCCTGTTTGGGCGACCTTTGTTTCAGGACCCGGGCGCGCGCGCGCTGTCTCGTGTGGGCGTGGTCGACGTCGGATCAAACTCCGTGCGACTGGTCGTGTTCGACGGGGCCGCCCGGTCGCCCGCATATTTCTACAACGAAAAGATCATGTGTGCACTCGGCGCAGGTGTGTCCGACACAGGTCGGCTGAACCCCGAGGGGCGTGTACGCGCGCTCAATGCGCTGCGGCGGTTCCAGCATCTCGCACAGGGCATGAACCTGCCGGAACTGACGGTCGTGGCCACGGCTGCCGTGCGCGATGCCACCGATGGCGCCGAATTCTGCGAAGAAGTACGCAAGGAAACGGGCCTTCGGATTTGGGTCATCGATGGCGAGGAAGAGGCCCGACTGTCAGCACAAGGTGTTCTGTTGGGTTGGCCCGGATCATATGGGCTGGTCTGTGACATCGGCGGGTCATCCATGGAATTGGCCGAGATATCACAAGGCCGCGTGGGTCGGCGTGTCAGTTCCAACCTCGGCCCGCTGAAGCTGCGCGACATCAAAGGCGGCCGCAAAGGCAGACAAACCCACATCAACGCGATCATGGAAGGGCTTAACGAAAAGATGGGCGCGCAACGCGACCGCCTTTTTCTGGTTGGCGGATCATGGCGCGCTATCGCTCGCATCGATATGCACCGACGTGACTACCCTCTGCACGTTCTGCACGAATATCGCATGTCAAGGCGCACGGTCGCGGCCACTGTCAAATACATCCGCGAAAACGATCTTGAGGAAATACGCGCCGCCTGCGGCATCTCTGCGACGCGGATGGCGCTTGTGCCCTATGCCGCCGAAGTACTGACCCGTCTGGTGCAAACATTCCGCCCAAAAGATATCGCTGTATCCAGCTACGGCATTCGCGAGGGGATGCTCTTTGAGCAGATGCCCCAACGCCTGCGCGACCGGGACCCGCTCATCGAGGCCTGCCGCTTTGCCGAAGCCAAGGATGCGCGCATGCCCGGATTTGGCAAATCTTTGTATGCCTTCATTCACCCATTGTTCAAATCCGTCCCGATGCCGCGCCGACGCCTGATCAAAGCCGCGTGTCTCTTGCACGACGTCAGCTGGCGTGCGCACCCGGACTACCGCGCTGAGGTCTGCTTTGATAACGCGACCCGCGCCAACCTCGGCGGGCTCAAGCATTCCGAACGGGTTTTTCTGGGTCTGGCACTGCTGCACCGCTACTCTAACAAACGGCAGGGTACACGGTTTGAAGATCTCTATGCGCTGATCGACGAAAAAACCCAGCAAGAAGCCGAAGTGTTGGGCAAGGCAATGCGTTTTGGCGCAATGTTGTGGATGACAGCCGACGCAGAACGCGGCAGCCTGCGCTGGTTTCCCAAAAAGCGACGACTTGAGTTATTGCTGACAAAGGACATGGTGCCGCTGTATGGCGAAGTCGCCGAGGCGCGGTTCTTGTCACTGGCACAATCACTTCAGGCGGAAGCTGTGGTGCTGAACCGTCGCTAAACGCTAAAGCTCGATCTGACCGTCCGGGAGCGGTTCGAGCTTATCCAGCGGCTTTGGATCCTCCGGCTTGCGCCGAATGATGATATCGCCATTTGGAAGAACTTCAGGCGCCTCATAAAGGCTCCAGTCCTTGACCTCGCTCATCAGATCGCGAAGTGCCGGACCCATTTGCTCCACAAAATCCTGCATGCCCTCAATGGCCGGGCCCATTTCGTTCATCAATCCTTCGAGGAACAACTGTGCGCCGCGTTCCATCAGCGACGGACCTGTCGCGTCATCCTCCTGCGCCAACAGCGGGGCAGGCAGCAACAGGGCAAAGGCAAACACAAACTGTCTCATGCATTCAGTATAGCATCGCTGGAGCTATATTTTAATACTCAAACCGACAGATCTATCGTGACCGGAAAATGATCGGACGCCGTCACCAGCGCCTCCCTGAGGACAGGATCATTCCAGCAATCAGGATCATTGAGCGGGTGCCATATTCGCCAGCGCGCATCCCTGTTTTTCAAATCCGCAGAAACCATGATGTAATCCAGCAGCGCCTGCAAAAACCGTTTTTCCGGTCTGATCCAGAACCGTGCCGTGGTTGGCGCGGCGGGAATCGGCCCCAATCTGCTGCGGAGCGCCCGCTGCGCGTGCGGGTCAAAAAGAGCCGTGTCTCCCTGCCCCAATATGATTTCCATCGAAGAGTGCCCAAAAAGCCGTTCGAATTCGTCCAAACCGGGGCCGTCGTTGAGATCACCCAACACCATCAGCGGCGTGCCTGCGGCCAGATGCTGATCCACACGCGCGCGCAGCCAGATCGCCTGCGCGAGTTGCTTGCGCCTGTTGGCAATAGCCATGCGCATGATTTCATCCGGATTCGTGGCCCCGTGCGGCGCCTTGGATTTAAGGTGCACTCCGATCATATGAAAGGCAAAGCCGTTAACTGTCTTGATCGACAACTCCAGCGGCGGTTTGGAAAACGTCACTTGATCCTCGGTCGCGTCGATATCCAGATCGATCGAAAAGATGCCGTCAAACCGGGGCACATCACCGTGGCCGTCCATTGGAGAGTGCTGCGCAGTCAGCAACGCAGGATCGTACAACAGCGCGATCTCTTGCTGAGTATCGTTGGAAAAACCCATGACGGCTTCTGATGTGCGCAACCCGTAATGCGCGGCGAATGCCTCCAGCGCCGTGACAGTTTTTCGTTTTCGGTTCGTGTCGGGCGCCTCGATGATCATGACGGCATCGGCATCCATAGTCTTGAATACGTAGCCAAGCGCGTCAGCCTGGTCTGCGCGAGTGATCTGGTAGCGCGCTGACCATTCACCATCAACCAGCAAGCGGCTCTTGTCATCAAACAACCCGTCAAACCACTCGATGTTATAAGTGGCGATACGCATCACGCGGCCTTGTCGCGGATCTCATCCCAGGCACGATTAATCGCAGCCATGCGCTTGTGCGCCAATTGCAGCGCCTCTTCAGGCAGACCACGCGCTATCAGCATGTCGGGATGATTGTCGCGCGCCAGGCTGCGCCATGTCGCACGGATCTGTTCGATCGACATGTCAGGCGTAACCCCCAGAACCGTATAGGGGTCATGTGGAGAACTGGGATTGAAGCGGGCGCGGATACGGGCGAATTCACGCTCGGATATGTTGAATATCTGTGCGACCCGTTCCAGGAATGCATCTTCGTTCGGGTGGTATTTGCCGTCCGCCATAGCAATGTGGAACAATCCCTCCAGCAAATCGCGCAGCATGTCGGGGTGTCCGACAAACTGGCCTTCGATCCGCCCGGCGTAATCCTCAAATCCGGCGACATCCTGTCGGGCCAGGTTAAACACCCGAGCGGCCCCGGCCTCGTCCTGTGGTGCGATATGGAACACTTCGCGAAAGGCGGTCACTTCGTCTCGCGTCACCTGCCCGTCGGCCTTCGCCATTTTTGCGCCCAATGCTATGACGGCAATGGTAAAGGCGATTGAACGTTCCGGCGGCTTGCGCAGGCGGTCGAACATGGCCGACAGCCCTTCGCCGACGGCAAGGGCAGACAACGCGTCTGTGATGCGGGTCCAGATTGACATGTTTCTGATCATAGGCGGAACAACCGCCGCTGTCAGGCCGTGAACCGCAGCGTCACAGGATTTTCTGCATCAGCACCAGATCCAGCCACTGGCCCCATTTCCGCCCCACCTGTGGCATCCGGCCAACTTCTACAAAACCCATATGGGCATGAAACCGGATCCCCGCATCATTGGTGCCGCTGATCCCTGCAACCATCACATGATGGCCCGCCTCACGCGCCGCTGCCTCCGCCCTCTGCATCAATGCGCGCCCATGTCCGGCACCTTGCGCGTCTGCGGCCACAACGATCGTGTGCTCAACAGTGGCGGCATATCCCGGACCCTGCCGGAACGGTCCGAACGTCACGAAACCTGAAAAATGGCCCTTGAGTTCAAGAACGAAAACCGCGCCCTTGCGTTCCGAAATCATTGCTCCAATGGCACGCTCCGTCTTTTGTTCAGCGGTGAACGTGGAGGTCGTATGCAAGATCATCTCTGACCAAAGAGCCGCTATCTGAGCTGCATCACGCGCTTCTGCCAACCGGATCATGCCGAGATACTCCGCTGGCCCAAGGGCGTGTCAAAATCCGCAAGCAATCCCGCAGGGCCCACCGCAAATACAATACGGGGATCCGAAATCTGCCCGCTCAACACCTCCGCAAGCTCCTGAATGCGCGGATGCTGAACCACCAGACGGGTCAGCCGGATGTGGCTGCGCAGCAACTTCTGTGCGGGATGCGGAGCGGTCTGCCACTGGATCAAGGCAGGAGCACAATTGTCGAATGGCAAAATGCCGGTCTCCGGCACGGCCATCCGCCAACGCAGATCACCACGCTGCAGTTGCACGGGATCACCCATACCCTCAGGCAACCGCGCCAGCGTCGCATCCAGATCGTCACATCGACAAATCCAGTTGGTCAACCGTGGGCTGCCCTGAAACCGGTCCAGATCGAACCAGCGCGGCCTTTCCGGCTTGGGCGCCATTGGGTCAATCGCAATCGCTTCCAGATACAGCCCATCCTCCAGACCAAGCAATTTATTATGCGTAAAGAACACGTCATGCGCCCCACCAGCCTGAAGAGCGACACCCAAGCGCGCTTCCGTAAATGCAGCGGCCTCCGAAAGAGTGCCACCTGCAATGGCGATATGATCCAGTTCCATCCCATGTCCTTTTCAGCGTGACGTCTGCGCCTATTTTCAAGTCTACAGCGAACATCTCACCGCAACATCTAATTCATCGACTAGTCCAGTGCGTTTTGCGCGTATTTTTGCAAATAGCTGATATCTAGGGAGAAATACTTCGCACCAGGCTTCCCGCAGCGACGCAATTTTGGTGCTTACCTTCTGAAAATGTCGTCAATTTTCTGTCGCACCCAAAAATCACCGTTCAAGTTCTTTCGACACTGCAGACGTTCGTGGAACGAAGTCATGCCAAGAAACGGATCACGCCTGAATGCGCTCAACAACCAATTGCCGCAAGCAGCAGGACGTCTTGGCACGTGAACTTCTCAGGGTCACAAAAATCCTCGGGGGGAAGCCGCAGCAATGCGGTTGGGGGGCAGACAGCCCCCCGCCCCGTCATCTGCGTGCGCTTCGGATCAATGTCAGAATATCCTGGGCCGCTTTCGGAATGTTGGTGCCAGGGCCAAAGATCGCTTTGACCCCGGCATCATAAAGAAACTGATAGTCCTGTTGCGGTATGACACCGCCGCAAATCACCAGAATATCCTCTGCTCCCGCCGCCTTCAGCGCCTGAACAAGTTGCGGCGCCAGGGTCTTGTGACCCGCCGCCTGGCTGCTGATGCCGATGACATGCACGTCATTGTCCACTGCGTCCTGCGCCGCTTCGGCCGGCGTCTGGAACAAGGGCCCGACATCGACATCAAATCCGATGTCCGCAAACGCTGTGGCAATGACCTTGGCGCCGCGATCGTGTCCGTCCTGGCCCATTTTGACAACCAACATGCGCGGGCGTCGCCCCTCTTCCTCGGCAAAGGCATTCACATCCGCCTGAATGGCTGCAAAGCCTGCATCGCCCTCATAGGCCGCACCATACACACCGGCGAGCGTTTTGACCTCTGCGCGGTGTCGACCAAAGACCTTTTCCATTGCCATGCTGATTTCCCCTACAGTGGCTCGGGCGCGTGATGCGGTGACCGCCGCTTCCAACAGGTTCCCGCCCTCTGCGGCACGACGGCTGATCTCTTCAAGTGCAGCGTTACAGGCCGCGTCGTCGCGTTCCGCTCGAACCCTCTCCAGTCGCACAATCTGGCTGGCGCGCACTGCCGCGTTGTCAATGTCCAGAATGTCGATCGGATCTTCGCTGTCACGGCGGTACTTGTTAACGCCCACGATCACTTCTGTCCCGCGGTCGATATTGGCCTGACGGGTAGCTGCGGCTTCTTCGATCCGCAGCTTTGGCATCCCGGAAGCAACCGCTTTGGTCATGCCGCCCATCTCTTCGACCTCTTCGATCAAGGCCCAGGCGGCATCAGCCAGATCGGCGGTCAGCTTTTCGACATAGTACGATCCGGCCAACGGATCGACAACATGGGTCACCCCCGTTTCCTCTTGCAGGATCAATTGAGTGTTGCGGGCAATCCGGCTCGAAAACGCGGACGGCAATGCAATCGCCTCGTCCAGTGCATTGGTGTGCAGGGATTGCGTGCCGCCCAAAACGGCACTCATCGCCTCATAGGCGGTACGAATGACGTTGTTGTAGGGGTCCTGCTCCTGAAGGCTGACACCTGAGGTCTGACAATGGGTCCGCAACATCGAAGATTTCGGATCCTTGGGGTCAAACTCCTGCATGATGCGCGACCACAAAAGCCGGGCCGCTCGGAGCTTGGCCGCTTCCATGAAAAAATTCATGCCAATGGCAAAAAAGAACGACAACCTTCCGGCAAAGGCATCAACATCCATGCCGCGCGCAATCGCCGCGCGCACGTATTCGCGCCCGTCCGCCAGCGTAAAGGCCAACTCCTGCACCAGGTTCGCACCCGCCTCCTGCATGTGATAGCCCGAGATAGAGATCGAGTTGAACTTCGGCATTTCCGCCGAGGTATATTCGATGATGTCCGCAATCAGACGCATCGAGGGCTCGGGCGGATAAATATATGTGTTGCGGACCATGAACTCCTTGAGAATGTCGTTCTGAATGGTCCCGGACAACACAGACCGCGCATGCCCCTGCTCTTCGCCCGCCACGATAAAATTGGCCAGAATCGGGATCACGGCACCATTCATCGTCATCGACACCGACACCTTGTCGAGCGGAATGCCATCAAACAGGATTTTCATATCCTCCACGCTGTCAATGGCGACGCCGGCCTTGCCGACATCGCCTTCAACGCGCGCGTGGTCGCTGTCGTACCCGCGGTGAGTGGCCAGATCAAAGGCGACGGAAACGCCCTGCTGACCATTGGCAAGCGCCTGGCGGTAAAATGCGTTGGATTCCTCTGCGGTCGAAAAGCCGGCATATTGCCGGATGGTCCAGGGACGCCCGGCGTACATCGTGGCCTTGACCCCGCGGGTAAACGGGGCTTGCCCCGGCAGAGTGCCAAGATGCTTCACCCCCTCCAGATCATCGGCGGTGTAGATCGGCTGAACCTCGATCCCTTCCAGAGTTTTCCAGGTCAGATCGTCAACCGAGCGTCCGCGCAACTCTTTTTCTGCGATTTTACGCCACTGGTCTTTGCTCTTGCTCATACGATTGTCCTTCCATTTTTGCCGTCGGTGGCAGGGTCGTCCCCGCTCTTGTCCGACTGCGATCCTCTGCCAGTCTGGCCAGACCGTCCGCACCCGCGGCCAGCCACATAATGTCATCTTCATAAACTTCGCGCAGGGCTGCCGTCTGATCCGGCGCAAACGGGTTCCACCGACCCATGCCATACGGCAATTGCGCATGTCCATGTCCGCGGTCTGCAAGCACCCGGCGCAGCCCCGGCAAATCAGGACCGCGGTTGAGCCACTGGCGCTGTGTATCCGTCGGTGCATCAATCCCGATTGCGAGACGCGCCAGCGCGTCAGGCCGACCCATCGCCGTCTCGAACGGGATCACACGGATTTCGACCCCCGGTATTGCACAGGCCAGATCGGTGATCACCTCCCGCCACCCACGGCGCGACCGCGCGATGCGCTGCAGATCGAAATCCGAAGGGACGTCACAACCGCGCGCCACACCAAACGCACAAGATGAGGACCAATAAAGTTCCAGACTGCGCGTACACAGCACGACCCGGCTGATCTTCCCGTCAAAGGCGCGGGCAAAGCGCGCCATCCGTTCGCCAATAGACGGATACAGAGACTGCGCGCGAAGGTTGCCGCGCACCGATCCGATCATGTTTTCATCACTGATTGCAAGGGTTTGCACACCGCGCGCTTCGGTCAATGCGAGCATTACCTGAATACGTCCCTGGGCACGGGCCGCCGGATCGCGCGATTTGCGCACCAAAGCGCCCGGCATCAAACCTGAAAACAGCCCCTTTCGAGTTCGGCGTGGCCCCCAGAAGCCGACACCATCCGCTTCGAGCGTTTCTTTGTGACGGCACATATAGTCCTGAAACGTTGTGGTTCCGGTCCGATGTGCCCCGAGATGAAGGATCACGTCCATTGCGCGTCGGGTCCAATTCTGAAAAGCCGCCCCGAACGGCCAAAGCTGCGGGGGATGCGTGACTATCACAGCCAACCCCTTGCAGATGATTTAATGTTAACATTGATGGTATCAGGCATCGCATATCTGTTTTTACGGCTTATATTGCCTTTAACAGGAGGATCCATGAACCCCATACTACCCTTTGTAATCGCGTGTTTTTTTGCCTTCACTGCAGCAGCGGAAGACATCAAGACAGCGCCAGAAGACACTTTGTTCATCACCATGGACGAGGTCCAACTAGATTCACTTGTCTGGAAAAAGCGTCCCGTCGTGGTATTCGCCGACACGCCGGACGATCCTGCATTCATCCAGCAGATGGCGTTTTTACGCGAACGGGTGGAAGAATTGGCAGAGCGAGATGTGATCGTCATTACCGATACGGACCCAGCCGCGAAGTCGGCCCTGCGGCTGAAATTGCGCCCGCGCGGTTTCATGCTGGTGCTGATCGGCAAGGACGGCGGCGTGAAACTGCGCAAACCGTTTCCGTGGAAAGTACGTGAAATCACCCGCAGCATCGACAAGATGCCCATAAGGGTACAGGAAATCCGCGAGAAAAAACACAACATCATCACACAATAGCTCCGGGCCCCAAAAGGCCTGGAGATCGCCATATCGGCGCAACCTATCATGTGAGAAGCAGCCATGGCTTATTCGAATTCCATGATCACATCATCGACGGCCAGGCTGTCGCCTGCAGTGGCATTTATCTTGCTGACCACGCCCTTGCGTTCTGCGCGCAGGATGTTCTCCATTTTCATCGCCTCGATGGTACACAGGGCTTGACCGTCCTGAACCTCGTCGCCGACTGCGACATCCACCTTCACGACCAGCCCCGGCATCGGACACAGCAACAGTTTTGACGTATCCGGCGGAAGCTTTTCCGGCATCTTCCGCGCATGTGTTGCCTGTAAAGGAGTGCGCACCCGCACTTTGATATCCGCACCACGTGTCCGGATCCGGAAGCCACCCGAAATCTTGCCGACTTTCAGGATGAGTGGTTTGTTGTCCACGTTCATGACCGCCAACTGATCTCCCGGGGTCCAGTCTCCGCTCACGCGCAGGCTTTGGCCGCCATCGAATGTTACCGTGGACCCGTCATGATCGGCGTCCGTCGTCACATCATATGACTGGCCCTGCAGGGTCACGTTCCAATTGCTGCCGATCCGGCGCTCGTGATTATCCATGCGTCCAGACACGCGCGTGCGCCGGATCTCTGCCACCCTGTGCATGGCGGCGCAGGCCGCGGCAATCCGGTGCAGATCCACCTCGGCCAAGGTCACACCCTCAAACCCATCAGGGTATTCCTCGGCGATAAAGGCCGTCGTCATGTCACCAGACACGAATTTGGGATGGTCCATGACTGCTGACAGGAACGGCAGGTTGTGCCCGATACCTTCCACCTCGAAACTGTCCAGCGCCACACGCATACGCTCGATCGCCTCGCTGCGGGTTGGTGCCCACGTACACAGTTTGGCAATCATGGGGTCGTAATACATGCTGATCTCGCCGCCCTCATAAACGCCGGTGTCGTTGCGTACCACATGGCTGGCTTCGGCCACTTCGGCTGGCGGGCGATAGCGCGTCAAACGCCCGATAGACGGCAGAAAACCGCGATACGGGTCTTCAGCATAAAGCCGGTTCTCGATCGCCCAACCGTTCAATTTCACGTCTTTCTGTGTCATCTGAAGCGGTTCGCCATTGGCGACACGGATCATCTGCTCGACGAGATCGACGCCAGTGATCAGCTCGGTGATCGGATGTTCGACCTGCAGCCGTGTGTTCATTTCCAGAAAGTAGAAGTTCCGGTCGCCATCAACGATGAATTCGACCGTGCCTGCACTTGTGTATCCAACCGCCTGAGCCAGAGCGACAGCCTGTTCTCCCATCGCCTTGCGGGTCGCTGCATCCAGGAACGGACTTGGCGCTTCTTCGACAACCTTCTGATTGCGGCGCTGAATCGAGCATTCGCGCTCGTTCAGGTAGATGCCGTTGCCATGCGCGTCACAGAGCACCTGAATTTCGATATGGCGTGGTTGCGTCACGAATTTCTCGATAAAAATCCGGTCGTCGCCAAATGAATTCGCCGCCTCGTTTTTCGATGACTGAAACCCTTCGCGCGCTTCGGCGTCGTTCCAGGCGATCCGCATGCCCTTGCCACCGCCCCCCGCCGACGCCTTCAGCATCACGGGATAACCGATCTGTTTGGAAATCTTCACCGCCTCTTCCGCATCAGCGATCAGTCCCATGTGGCCAGGTACAGTGCTGACGCCTGCCTCCTGAGCAATCTTTTTGGATGTGATCTTGTCGCCCATCTTTTCGATGGCCCCGACCGGCGGTCCCACAAAGGCGACGCCAGCCTTTGACAAAGCTTCGGCAAACTTGGAGTTTTCGGACAAGAACCCGTACCCTGGATGCACGGCTTCGGCACCAGATGCCTTGACCGCCTCCATCACCTTGTCGATGACGATATAGGACTGATTTACCGGCGGTGGCCCGAT
>Ga0102812_10001916_pt1 | contig 14184 bp, 11 predicted proteins | sample ColrivemetaGS713_FD_79334 | JGI IMG/M metagenome (GOLD analysis project Ga0102812, IMG submission 79334) | Estuarine microbial communities from the Columbia River estuary - Flood tide ETM metaG S.713 | ecosystem: Environmental > Aquatic > Marine > Intertidal zone > Estuary | place: USA... | reverse complement strand
TTGAGCAATAACATGTGGCGATGCACATAAAAAAAGAAAGAAAGAAAAAGTGATTTTCATGTCTATTACACAACCCATTTGGGACTTTATCATAATAAAATCTAGCTTTGATAGTGAAAAATTGAGTCCTGAAAGGAAATTATTTATCGATTTATTCATATCTCAACACATCAGCAGGTTCTTGTTCAGCTGCTTTAATAGCAGGAAAAATTCCAAAAACTAAGCCAACAGAAATGGAAACTCCGAATGAAATAACAATCGACATCATGGATACTAATGTTTTAATCTCGGTGGCTTGTTCAATGAGATAGCTAAATAAAATGCCCAGAAAAACTCCTGCAAAACCACCGCTTAAACTAATAACTAAAGCCTCTGTTAAGAATTGAATTTTGATATCTAATTTCCGCGCGCCAATGGCCATTCTTGTTCCAATCTCTTTGTAACGCTCCACTACAGAAGCAAACATGATATTCATAATCCCAATACCTCCAACAAGCAATGAAATAGAAGCAATGGAAGAAAGTACAATATTGAAAATACGTTTTGTCCGCTGTTCTTGCTTTAACAATAATTCTGGAATAATGACTTCGAAATCAACGACTGTGTTGTGCCGGCGTTGCAATAAGCGCGATGCCACATCAGCTGTTGCGGCAATAAAGGCCGTCTCTTCCACATGTAAAATCATTCTATCAATTTGATGATAATTGACCGATTTCTTAATTACATCTGCATTTTCTTCATTGTTGTTATTGTTCTCCGAGTTCGCTGCTTTTATGTCTCTTGCTGTTAATTGATTACGGTTTTTATAGCGCAAAAGAAAAGTCGTTGCAGGAATATAAATATCCATATCAAAATCTCGAATTCCCAAATGACGCATGCTTGAGTTTGCTCCACCACGCTCTTTTAAAACGCCTACAACGGTAAACCAAAGTGGCCCACATTTTATTCGTTTTCCAATTGGATTAGCGCCGGCAAAAAATTTAGTTTTTACGTTTTTCCCAATCACACAAACTGGCATAGATTGTTCATTATTTATTTCAGAAAACAAGGTTCCTGACTCAAGCTCAGTTGCACTGATATTAAAATAATCCGAATCAACCCCAATCATTTTTCCCGTTTTTTTAACTCCATTCCTAACAAAAAGAACATCACCAATAATTTCTGGAGTACTCATTTTAATGGTAGGAATTACACGTTCTAACTGTGCTAAATCATCTAAAGTTAAGCCAGAAGTGTATCGTTTATTCTTTGGTTTATTATCGTCGTCTTCAGCTTTGCCATCTTCTTGCTCAACAACTGGCTGAATGATAATATTATTAGTTCCGAGCAATTTCATTTGCTCAAGAATTTGCTGCTCAGCGCCTTTCCCGATAGCCAACATGGCAATTACTGATGCAACTCCAAAGATGATTCCTAATGACGTAAGAAAGGCTCTTAAACGATTCTGAACAATAGCCTCAAGTGCTATGAGCAGATTATACCGAATGATTTCAATCATAGTTGATGTACTTACAGATGAAGAATCCGATTTCTATTAATTCGTAGAAGTTGTTTTTTCTACTGTTTTAGCTTCTGCAAGTTCTTCATTCAAAAACTCCCATTTTAGTCCTGTTGTATCAACTGGAATTGACAAATAGAGTTTGTCTTCAAGTTTAACACCGTTTATAACAACAGCGGAAGTTTCGTTCATATCACCAATTTTAATTTGCTGCCTAACCGCTGAAAGACCATCTTTTTTAAATACATAAGAAAGCTCATCATTTGAGTGAATAGTTTCTAAAGGCACATAAATAACATCAAATAATTTTTGAACTAAAATAGAATTACTTGTGGTCATTGCTGGTCTTAAAGTCGTATCACTTTCATTTACTTGAATCATGACTTCAAAAACTTTTGAATCTGAATTTGGTCTTTGCTCGCCAATATTTGCTACTGAAGTAACTTTTCCTGTCAATTTTTTATCAGGATTAGCATCAAGACCGATATTTACAACTTGTCCTTCTCTAAGTTTTTGGATATCAACTTCGTTAATATAGGTTAAAGACTGCATTACACTTAAGTCAGGCAATTCAGCAACGGTTGGATCCCAAGGACTTACTGTACTACCAACATTTCGTTTTTTTCCATTCCATTCGCGTGAATACACAACCATTCCTGGTTTTGGAGCATAGACAGTAAATTCTTTCATAATGGTTTGCAGATCGTTCATTTTACGCTGTTCTTTTGAAAAATCAGCTTCAACTTCTTTTATTTTTGCCTGCGATTGCAACACTTTAGTTTTATAATTTTTTGTGGCCTGGCTTAATGCTCTAACTGCTTTTTCGTAGTCAATCTCAGCTTGTCTTTGTACAGCTGGCGATTCATAAGATGCTTGTTGAACAGCTAACTCACGCTCTTCGACGCTGTATTTTAGATTGATAAGATTATCACGAGCTTCTGATAAAGAAAGAGTTGAATCTAAACGAGCTTGAGTTACTTGTGACTCTACTTTTTGAACTTGTAACTGCGCATCTTGCATTTTTCCCATTAATTCGGAACGATCTAATTCGGCAACAAATGCACCGGAATCGACCACTGTTCCTTCAGGAATTAAGCGTTGGATTTTTAAATTCCAAATTCCAACTTGTCTGGAACGAGCCGGCCCCATTATACTAGTTGAGTTTTCAGCTCTTAATTCGCCCGTATTTGTAACTCTAACTTCGAAATCTCCTTGCATTGGAGATACAATAAGTTCTGTGTTTTTTTTCTCATCTCCTGAAAGACCGAACCAGGATAATGCGACAACTATAATAACGACAGCTGAAATGATTAGATTTTTTTTCTGCATGAATCGATTTTTTTAACTCTTAAGAGGTTGATTTGTTAAAGGATACCAATTTTTCCAAAAACTGATTGTAAAATGAAATGAATGATTGTCAAACGTTTGTGACAAACGAAACCCTAACGGATACAAAACAAAATAGTTTTATTTTAAATATTAAAAAAATGCTCCCAACATAATCTTTTTTGGCCACTTCTGGCGCTAACGTCCGTTCGTGACAATTAAAAGTTTACCTAGGCATTCGTACAAGATTCGGATATAGATTTAATCTTGGGTAAGCACGAGCGGACGCTCGAGCTAGAAGAATAGTTTTTTTAGCCCAAACCCAATACATGCTACTTTATCAACATCATTTTTTTTGTCATTCTAAAGGTAGCACTTCTGATTTCTAAAATATACACCCCACTTGCATAATCTGATAAATCAATTGGAACCGTATACTCACCTTCAGTAAAATAATCACGTTTTGCTAAGAACAGTTTTTCACCCGTAATCGAATAAACGTTCATTTCTAGAGATGTTGATTCTTTAATGGTTAAAGCTATACGTGTTAAGGGATTAAATGGATTGGGATAAACAGAAGTTAAAACAACATTTTCTGATTTATTTCTAATCGATTCGTATTCAAAAATTGAGGTTGTTTCTTGAGTTGGAGCTAAAGAAAGCCAAGCAACAGCATTTCTTACTACTTGCCTGTAAATAGTATTCGACTCAAAACTCTCTTTACGTTCACCTATTTGCATATATGCTACTCTTCCTTCATCACCATTTTCTAAGCTTGAAATTCGTTTAACAAAACCAGTGGTATGACTTAAATTAGTAGGAGTTTGATCATTTGAAAAAAGTGGAGTGATCTCATTTAAGCCTTTACCAAATGTGACACCATCAACAAATCGCATGTTATTATATAATTCATCAAAAATTTGAAAAGACGGGAAATGCTGTATAAATCCATTTGAACCACTTTTAACAGGGTTTCCAGAAAATGAACTAGGTTCAGATGAAAACTGAGAATAATCAATTCCGAAACTGGAAACAAAATGGCCGTAATTGGTTGATAACACAGTATAGTTTGTTAGACTTGCCGACCATGTTGACATAGCAGATTCTGCCCCAAATAATTGATGAATGAGAATATCTTTTGATTGTATTCCGTTAAAATCATTATACAAGCCATGGTGCAAAGCTAAAACACCACCTCCTTTTTGGGCATAACTTACTATGGCATTTTGTAGTTCATTATTTACAAGCGTTGACCAATGCTTAAAGAAAACAACTACATCATAATCCATAAGTAAATTGCTAATCTCTTCTCCTGATGCTGGAAGAGTTACACTTCGCAAGTCCCATGCATTAACAGTAAACTTAAATCCATCGGTTAATTCTTCTTCAAGCAAGCCTTTAACGTGTCTATAATCTGCAGGAATTTGAGTACCGGTTCCATAATTACAAGGAATATCATTATCTCGATTTGACGCATTACAATTATTTTCATCAATTTCGCCACCGTGTATAATTAGAACCGTTTTTTCTGCATTTCTATGCTCCAAAGAAGGGTATGACTGAATGGTATTGATAAAAATTTGAGTAGCATAGGCTACATGCTGAGGATACCAATCGCGCGAAGTAATAAGTAGTGATTTACCGTTTTGTGCATATTCCCAATCAGCTATAGGACTGCTTACAACGGCGACCGAATTAGGTAAGTAATTAACTCCAAATGAATCAAGAATAGTCTGAGTTTCAGCTTCTGGATATCCTGTAGCTGAATTGTTTTTCAATAAACTTTCTCCTAAAAATGGACTTTTCCAAAATACAGGTAAACTTGCACCATGGCATTGCGCCAAAATAGGTTTCCCATGTTGAAGTGCATCTAAACCTAATTGTTGCAATTTTTCAGCTACTTGCTTTATGTGACCTTCGCTTTGTAAACGATTTCCAGTTCCTTGCTCTAAATATTCCCCATCTAATCGATAAGCTAAAATTCCAGTGCCTCCTGCAATCACCATTCCAGCATAGCCTTCCATCGATTCAATATCTAAAATAGAGCCAGTTAAATGAATATAGGGAGGCGTGGAATTGAGCTGTTCATCCCATGAACTTCCAAAGAGATTGTTAAATTGAGCGTTAAATTGTTCATACGAATTCTGATTAAGTGTATTTGCTGTTTCAGAAATTGTAGTTCCAAGTGGAAGCATGTAGATTGATGAGGAGTCAGCTCTTGCACTACGAACATCAACATCAAAACCTGATGCCTTAAGCCCTTCAAGTGCAACTATATATTCTGAGTAATAGGCATCTTCATAGGAGACAAATAAAAGTATTTTTTGTTGGCCAATTCCTAGAATCGGAAACAGACAAAGAATAATAGTGAAAAATACGTTTCTTGCTTTATACATAATAATTCCTATCCTTGTTTTCCAATTTAGTATATAAGTAATTGTTTCTTATAGCAAGTGCCATTTTAGCTCCTTATGTCAGCACGAGCGGACGCTCGTGCTAGAGTTAGCTAGAATTCTGTGACTACCCCCAATTTTGCCGTTCGAGCCTACTCAATTCAGAAATACGAATTTATTAATATTCCCAATTCCTTAATTACCACAACACTTAAATAAAGAAAACCAGTCATAATCAAAAAAAGGATTCCCAAGACTAAAGCAAACATCCATGTTGTTTTTTTGGCGACATGATCAGGGTTTAAGCGCCATTCTTTAAACAAATTCAGATTTCTTCGGTTCGACTTAAACATGAAATCAACAATGTCGCCTAAAAATGGAATGAGACCAATTCCAGTATCAATAGTTGTATTTAATAACATTCTTAAAATTACGCTAAGAGGGGCTCCTTCTTTAAGTGCGTAATAAATTGGAACGGTGCTTAGCATAAGAGTAATTAATTCCCCAAAACCTGGAACAAGACCAATAATTGGGTCTAAACCAACTCTGCGTTTGATGACCGGAATTTCAAACAAGTCATCTAAGATATAAGTAAGTCGTTCAATGCTTTCCATAATAGAGCTAAAATAAAAAAGCTTTGCCACAGATTAAACCATGACAAAGCTTTATACATAAAACGAGATCAAATTTTATTTTTTACCGAAACGTTTTCTATCGTTAGCGTCTAAATAAAATTTACGTAAGCGTAATGATTTTGGAGTTACTTCCAATAATTCATCGGTATCTAAGAATTCAATGTGTTGTTCTAAACTCATTTTTCTTGCAACTGAAATTTTAGCAGCATCAGCAGTTTGTGAAGCACGGTGGTTAGTCAAAGCTTTCTTTTTAGTAATGTTTACCATTAAGTCATCTGCTCTATTGTACTGACCAATAACCATTCCTTTGTAAACAGAATTTCCAGGTTCAACAAAGAACTGACCTCTATCTTGAACACCTTCTAAAGCATAGTGAGTCGTTTCACCATCTTCCATCGCTACAATAGCACCACGGCTACGTCCAGGAATATCTCCTTTGTGTGGCTCATAACCAGCAAACTGTTGGTGCATTAAACCTGTACCTCTAGTTTCTGTCATCAACTCACCACGGAAACCGATAAGCCCACGAGAAGGAACAGAGAAAGAAATTCTGTTATTTTCACCTTCTTGGTTCATCGACAGCATAACCGCTTTACGTTTCAATAAGTTATCGATTACTTTGTTGCTGTAATCAGAATGAACGTCAATAATAATTTCTTCCATTGGTTCGCATAACTCACCATCAATTGTTTGGAATAAAACTTCTGGACGAGAAACGGCAAATTCGAATCCTTCGCGACGCATGGTTTCAATCAAAATAGCTAATTGTAACTCACCACGACCAGATACTTTAAATGCATCAGGGCTTTCAGTGTTTTCAATTTGAATAGCAACGTTGTTTCTTGATTCTTTATCCAAACGATCTTTGATAAAGTTAGAAGTAACAAACTGACCTTCTTTACCAGCGAATGGAGAATCATTTACGCGGAAATACATAGCTAAAGTTGGTTTATCGATATTCATAAAAGGCAATGGAGTTGCATCTTTTGAATCCGCTAAAGTATCACCAATATTTACATCAGGATAACCTGCAAGAGCAATAATATCGCCAGCTTCTGAATTTTCAATTGGTTCTCTTTTTAAACCGTGATAGGTAAACAATTTTGTAGCGCGAGCTTTTTGTTTAATTTCACCTTCGTGGCTTAATAAAGTAATTTCTTGATTTACTTTGATGGTTCCTTGCTCAATACGTCCAACTGCAATACGACCCACAAAATCGTTCCATTCAATATTAGAAACTAACATTTTGAATGGTTTTGTTTTGTCAATTGCTGGAGGTGGAACAATTTCCATAATGGTTTCAAACAATGGATTTAAGTCAGTTCCCGGTTCTTCTAAACTGTGACTTGCAATTCCTTGTTTTCCAATAGCATATAATACTCTGAAATCTAACTGATCGTGATCTGCATTTAAATCCACGAAAAGATCAAAAATCATGTTCAATACTTCGTCTGGACGAGCATCTGGACGGTCAATTTTATTGATAACAACAATAGGTTTGTACCCTAACTGAAGCGATTTTCTTAAAACAAATTTTGTTTGAGGTAATGGACCTTCTGCAGCATCAACTAGCAGAATAACACCATTTACCATTTTTAGAATACGTTCAACTTCTCCTCCGAAATCGGCGTGTCCTGGCGTATCCACAATGTTGATTTTGTAATCATGCCAATATACCGCAGTATTTTTGGCCATAATTGTAATTCCTTTTTCACGCTCTAAGTCGTTGGAGTCCATCATACGTGTGGCAACTTCTTGGTTAGCGCGGAAAGTACCACTTTGCTTGAGCATTTCATCAACAAGAGTAGTTTTGCCGTGGTCAACGTGTGCCACAATGGCAATATTTCTGATTTCTTTAAACATAAGGTTGGTTGGTTGTAAAAAATATAAAGCCGGCAAATATACAGAGAATTTAGCTAGCAAGCTTTGATTTTCATATAAATACAGATATTTATGCGCTTGAGATAGTTTGAATAGTTTGAATTACAATGTGAATCTAGGCATTATCTTGAAAACAAAAACTGCATCTTTTATCCAAAACTAAAAAAGCTTTTAAATTCAGAGAATTTCCTTCTTACTTCAGTAAACTTTCGGCATCTGCTTTCGCAAGTATGACAAGTCAACATTGAGTTCTTAATTTTTAATCCACTTTTGGAATTACTGATTTAATCTGATTTCTTCCAATTTTGATCACGCTATTTCCTTTTACTTTAATGGAAATCGGGATAAAATCAGCTTCTTCGGCTTTGTAGATATTTGGGACAAACTTTTGTGGATTTCTATCAATGTAAGGAAACCAAGTACTATGAATCTGAATCATCATTTTGTGGCCGGGTTTAAACGTGTGCAATACATCTTGAAGTGGAACATTAACTTCTGCTTCTTTTCCGTTTATAAAAGCAATAGGCTCAGCATAACTCTCACGAAATCGACCTCTAAATACTTCAGATCGTACTAATTGCTGGTATCCGCCTAGTTTTATATGCTTTGGAGTCGTTTTAAAGTTTTCATGATCTGCAGGATACACGTCGATTAACTTTACTACAAAATCAGCATCTAATAAATTTTCGTTTTCTGAGGAAAGTTCTACGATTAATTTTGCGATGATTTCTCCAGCAACAGTCAAATTTTCTTTCATAGCCTCGGACTCAAAGGTCAATACATCAGGTCTTCGTGATGCGTGTCTTTGATCATCGGTCATAAATAAACGTGGTGTAAACGTAACGCCTTCAATTTCTGAACGGTAAGGCACCGGCTTTTGGGGATCACTTGTGTAGCCAAAACTTAGTTCAGAATTTTCATCTTCATTGATTCCCAATCTTCCATTTTCATGAAAACTGAGTTTCAGAGGCTTTTCAGTAATTGGTGGCCAAACATCAAACTTTTTCCATTCTCGCAAACCTGTATCAAATAAAAGTGCTTCGGGTAGATCTGCTTGGTTTTTGCCTTTTAAATTGTATTCAAAAAAGGGCAATTCCACTGTTTTTTGATACCAAGTTGAAATAGAATCGCCAAACCAAATATGATTTACAGTTTGAGTTCCTCTTTCGCGCGACCAATCTCCGTGCATCCAAGGTCCCATCACAATAGTATTTTTTGCTTTTGGATTATTGGCTTCAATGGTTTTGTAAATATTTAATGGACCGTATAAATCTTCGGCATCAAACCAACCACCGACCGTCATAACGGCATGATCAATTCCTTTTAAATGAGGCAGAATACTTCTTTTTTGCCAAAATTCGTCATAGTTAGGATGCTCAACCGTTTGCTTCCAAAAGAAATCATCTTGATAAATTTTTTCGGTTACATTTTTAAGTGGGCCGAGTTTCAAATGAAATTCATACCCATCGGTTTGATCTCCATATTCTTTTAGTGCATTTAAGCCTTTATTAAACCAACCTGTGGTTGTGAGTGAATCTTTTTGATAACCAAAAATTGGGTAAGCTCCCAAATAAGACTGCAAAAACACACCTTGATGGTGAAAATCGTCAAAAAAGAAATCGGCAATCGGCGCTTGTGGAGATGAGGCAACTAATGCAGGATGAGCATCAGGCAAGGCTGAAGCAGTATAATGTCCTGGATAAGAAATCCCCCACTGTCCAACTTTTCCATTATTGTTTTTTATGTTTTTCAATAACCACTCAATACTATCGTAAGTATCAGAACTTTCGTCAATTTCGTTTTTTTTCTTTTTGTTATTTCCAGGAACATTCGGACGCATATTATCATACGTTCCTTCACTCATGTAACGACCTCTCACATCTTGATAAACGAAAATGTAGCCTTCGTACATTAAATATTTTGAAGGTCCTAAGCTGCGTTTGTATTTATCCTCACCGTAAGGACCAACTGCATAAGGAGTACGTTGCATTAAAAAAGGGTACTTCTTTTTTGAGGAAATATCCTTCGGGGTATAGACTGTGGTAAAGAGTTTCACCCCATCGCGCATTGTTATTTGATACTCGGTCTTGGTATAAAATTGTTTCACATAATCCGAGTCGGATAGTTCTTGAGCAGAAATAGAACTTGCGCTCATCAATAGAAATAGAGAAAAGATAAAAGAAGTGATTTTTTTCATACATGCTTTTTTGTTACCAAATGAAATTAATTAAACTCAATTAAGAAATTCAATAAAACAATCAAACAAATGCTTTCAAATCGTAAAATTTGATTAAAAAAGGGGGAATTATTACTCATGAAGCACAAGTGTTCATTATGAAATTAGAGACTTTCACTTGCCAACTCCTATTCTCTAGATTTATATGTTGAATACCCTAAATGGCAGTTATTCTACAAGATGAAGTAGCTTTTTATCCAAGGAAACTAAACGAAATAGGCTTAATTTTAAATTCTGAATAAGATTTAATTCAAAAAAAAAGTGCTACTCAGTATATTTAGAATCATACACTGGTAACACTTAAATATTTTATTAAACCTTTGATTATTTTAATCTTATCAAGAAATTGATAGAACCAAAATAAGTTTACTTTAGCTTAAGTAAAGATGATTTGTGTATTGTCTCCACCACACATACCATAAAAATCACCCACGGTAAGTACGCCACTGCAGCCATCCCACAGATCTTCTTTTTTCAATTTGAACATATCCATGGCCAATTTACAAGCGTACACTTCGCCACCGCCAGCAGTAATCATTTCTAAGAACTCTTCAACACCAGGAATGTCGAGTTTTTCCATTTGACTCATCATCATTGCTGAAACACCTGCTTCAACTCCTGGCAACATTCCTAAAACGGATGGGAAAGCTAAACCACCCGGCATTCTCATTCCAGGATTTCCAACTGTTTCCGTGTGTAGATGGCTCATTTGTTTTTTTGTAATGGCATCTAAACCAAAGAAGGTAAAAAACAATTTGGCTTCTATACCTTCCATAACGGCGCCGTTTGCCATAACTAATGTGGCATAAACGTCTTCAATCGTAGCTTTTGCACAAATAATGCACACTTTTTTTAAAGGTTTTTCTTTTACATCGGTACTCATACTATTCTCCATTAATTAATTAAACACAACTTACAGGTTTTGGTATTCCAGCAATTTTTGCTGAAAACTTAAGTGGACCTGCAGGGAAAAGCGCATAAAGCCCTTTAATATCAACTATTCCAGATTTCCCAACTTTACGAATAGAGAGCTGTGTACCTGCTGCATGTTCTTTTCTTAGATAAGTTAACACTTCAAAATGTTTGTCAGTTAATTCAATGCCTAACTCAGCAGCGATTTCAAAAGCGATTTCTTTTGTCCATTGTTCCGGTTTTACTAAATAGCCCTCTGGATTTACCTCAACAGAGATTCCGGCGATTGTTTTTTGTTCCATAATGATTCTTAATTTTTAGTTGATTGAATATTTTGTTTAGATAAATTCTTCATAAATGCTACCATAAAACCAAGAGCTGATTTCATTTCAGGACTCTTCATTTCTCGCAACATTTTCCAAATTGAATAAGGTTTTATATCCTCTGTTTGAATACTTCCATATACTTTTATGGCATTATTTACAGCCATTAACATATCTGGTTGAGTAACATTTTTAACCGTTTGCAACATAAAGACGATGTTATCTGCCAATTGTCGAATATCATCTGCGGAAAAATTCGTGACAACGTTGTCCATTACATGTGCAAGCTCTTTAGCAAATTCGAAGTATCCTTTTTGCTCCATTTTATTCAATGTTCTGGAAAATTCGAGAATAACTTCATTGGCAATTGGTAAGGCATCTTTCTTTAAATCCATTACACTCTCAAGCAAGTAGAGCATTTCATTAAAGTTGTGAACGTTTTTAACTAAATTGATACTCAGTTGCTTTAGTTCATCTGAGTCAAATTCTACGTCCTGTTTTTCCAGTTCTATTACAGAATAGTTGTAAAAATCTTTCCCAATTATCACGGCATCAGATACAAAATCTTCGACTACTTCAGTCTGTAAACGCTGTTGATTCACATATTCAAGAATCAAGTCGAGTTTTTGCTCTAAAGCATCCATTCTAGCTAATACATTAGGGTCGTTCATGGCAATCTCCTTTCATTTATAATTCTTTTTTAGACGGAGACTTTACGTTTTCCTGCCATTGTCATTTCAGATTCAACTGGCAACTCTTTGCCCTTCAACAATATGTGCCAATAAATCCATCTGAACATAAGTTTCCCATAATGATTAATTCGGGTATTTTTGAGTAATCCAAATGGTCCGATTCCAGGAAGTGGATACGTTCCAGGCAGTGGTTCTGTAGTGTAATTGAAATCGATAAGTGCACCTTTTCCATACCCTGTTTCGATGTAACAATTGGCATGACCATCAAATTTTGCGATAAGTGGTCTGCCTTCGATAGCAAACAACAGATTTTCAAGAAGTACATCACTTGCAAAATGAGCAACAGATCCAGCTTTTGAAGTTGGAAGATTTGCAGCATCACCAATTACAAAAATATTTTCATAAGCAACGGACCGAAGAGTTTCCTTGTTGGTATTCACATAATTCATATCGTCGCCCAAACCACTTCGTTCAATTACTTCATCGCCCATATTCATTGGAACAATGGTTAATAAATCAAAGGGGATTTCTCTATCATCATAAGAAACAAGACACTTTTTCTCATTGTCTATTTTTTCTATATAATAGTCTGTTATAACCTCGATATTTTTTTCGGTAAGTAGCTGATTAAGCATTTTTGTTGCTACCGGTTTGGTAAATGCTCTAACCATTTGGTTTATATATGTAATTTTTACTTTATCACCAATTCCATGTTCAGTAAAATAATCTTTTTTTAATAAAACGAACTCTAGATGCGCAACAGGACATTTATAAGGTAGTTCAGTAATTGCAACAACCAAGTTTCCGCCTTTCCATGTTTTTAGATGCTTTCTGAGCGCCAAAGCCCCATCAAGCGAATAAAAATCAAATATTTGTTTACGCCATAACGATTCTGTAAGCCCTGGAGTTTCTTCAGGTCGAATATGTGTACCTGTTGCAATAATCAAATAATCGTAGTTCAGAACTTTTCCACCTTGAAGAATGACTTTGTTTTCTTCAGGTTTTATTAAATCAATTTCAGAAAAAATAACTTTTACGCGTGGTGGAAAGAAATTGGCTTTTGGTTTCTCAACATCTTCCCTTTTGTAAATACCGAAAGGGATAAACAACAATCCAGGTTGATAAATATGAGTTTTATATTTGTCCACGATGGTAATTTCCCAATCCTCTTTGTCTAGGGCTTTATGAAGCTTGTTTGCCATCATGGTTCCGGCAGTTCCACCACCTAAGATGAGTAGCTTTTTCATAGTAGTTTATATTTATTATCTTATTAATAAGATTGGTGCTTGTTAATTGCTACTTAAAAGTACCCATCCCATTTAAGACATCATAGTCTTATACTATGATAAATATCATATTATGATAATCGTCATATTAGCTAGTTGGTAAAAATGAATATTACTTGTGTTTGCGAAAAATGTGAATTAAGGACTGTTTTCTTTGAAAATTTTAAGGGGAATCAATTAGAATCCTTTTGTAGCAAAAAGTCCGAAATTTTTTATCAACAAGGTGATTTTGTATTTCACGAGGGAGATGAAGTAACGAGTTTTTCGTACTTAAAAAGTGGCGTTCTGAAACTATTTACCACCACGCCTGAGGGAAAAGATCAAATAATCACGATTGCAGGGCCTTACGATTTCGTAAGCTTATTAGGCATTTTTAGTATTTCACATCAGACTTACTCTGTTGCCGCCATAGACGATGCCGTAGTCTGCCACATCGATATTCAAGAGATTAAAGAAATTGTTAAGAAAAACGGTGAATTTAGTCTTCACCTAATGGAAAAAATTGGGGGCACCTCTAATAAAATTATTAGGGAATCCATGGAGATTAGGAGAAAAAACACTTATGGTAAAGTGGCGTATATCTTACTAAAAATGAGTCGCGATATCTATGCAAATCAGACTTTTAACCTACCACTTTCTCGCCGTGAAATTGCAGAGTACACTGGGGTTACTACCGAAAATGTAATTCGTGCCATGTCTGAGTTTAGAAAAGATAAAACTATTCGGATTAATGGCCATGAGATTGAAATTTTAGATATGGAAGCTCTTAAACGAATTTCAGATTACGGTTAATTGTTACAACCTGAGATTTATTTAAGAACTCATTTTTGAAAAAAACTTTCGTAAATCTATTAAAAACGGGAGTGAAAGACATCTAACTTATTTTCCATGGCATTACCTTGCACTAGGTAGTTTATTTACCTGAGTTCGGGAAAGGAATTATTAAACTAATTTTAATCAAAAATATGAATAAGCATTGGAGAACCTGCATTTGCTTTTTGT
>Ga0102812_10001909_pt1 | contig 14212 bp, 13 predicted proteins | sample ColrivemetaGS713_FD_79334 | JGI IMG/M metagenome (GOLD analysis project Ga0102812, IMG submission 79334) | Estuarine microbial communities from the Columbia River estuary - Flood tide ETM metaG S.713 | ecosystem: Environmental > Aquatic > Marine > Intertidal zone > Estuary | place: USA... | reverse complement strand
CCCGGAATACGAGTTGAACGAATTGGCCGAGTCTCTTGAGATGCGCGGCGTTCAGCAGAGCCATGCGCTCGACGTTGCACAACAAATGACCGACCACGACGCGTTGGGGGCACATGCGCGCGAAGAACTCGGCATGTTCGGAATTGCCGGCAATGCCAACCCGTTGCAGGCGGCAGTGGCATCAGCACTGGCGTTTGCAGCAGGTTCCGCAATGCCGTTGATGGGGGCGGCGCTGGCATCTGCAACCTCGCTGGGCACCGTGGTCGCGACAGTGGCCCTGGTTGCGTTGATCATTCTGGGGGCCTTGGGCGCAAAGCTTGGCGGCGCGCCGGTGCGACCGTCGGTCCTGCGGGTTCTGTTCTGGGGCAGCCTTGCGATGCTGGTGACGTCCGGCGTGGGCCGACTGTTCGGCGTGGTGGTCTGAAGTTTCGATGCCGCAATGAAAAAGGCCGGTCCACTTGGGACCGGCCTTTGTTTTTCATAGCGTTTCGGCAGGTTACTCGCGGTTGCCGAACAGTTGCAGAAGCACCATGAACATGTTGATGAAGTCGAGGTACAGGCGCAGCGCACCCATGATTGCCGACTTGCCCATCCATTCGCTGTCGCCGTGCTGGGCGTGTGCGACATACTCGTTCTTGATCTGCTGCGTGTCGTAGGCTGTCAGACCTGCGAAGATCAGGACACCGATCGCCGAAATGGCAAACATGATCGCCGGGGATCCGAGGAAAATGTTCACGATCGACGCGACGATCAATCCAACCACGCCCATGATCAAGAAGCTACCCCAACCGGAGATGTCTTTCTTGGTCGTGTAGCCCCACAAGGACAGGCTGGCGAATGCGATCGAGGTAATCAGAAAGATCTGTGCGATCGAGTATCCGGTGAAAACCAGGAAGATCGAGCTGATCGAGATACCCATGACCGCGGCGAAGATATAAAACACGGTCTGCGCAGTCGCAGCCGACAGACGGTTGATCCCTGCACTGAGGCCAAAGACGAATGCCAGCGGCGCAAACATCACAACCCACTTCAGTGGCGACGCATACAGTGCAACGCCGAGCGATGTCAGATATTTGTCTGTACCGATCTGCACAGCGCCATCGACAGGCACCGAACTCACTGCCAGTCCAGCGATCGCCCATGCGGCAGCAAATGTGATCAGCATCCCCACGGACATTGTTCCGTAGACTTTGTTCATATGGGCGCGCAGACCCACGTCAATCTGGGCGGCGCGGGATCCGACCGTTGATCGGATTGTATTCACGTCAGCCATCTAAGACCTCCAACTAAAAAAATGTGGCGCGTCAGACCCTTCTGCGCGCTCTGAGATGAATATCGGGCTTGATGCCCTGCATTTCAAGGTTTTTCAGTCAGGAAATCGCCAGAACACGCCCGATTGGTTATCAAAACGTAAATTCACAGCAGTCGAATATCGAAAACATGTGGATTTCAGCGATCGGTCCATGTTGCGGGGACGTCCCACAGGGTGCGCGATGCTTCTTTTTCCGCGGCTTTGCGGCTGACGCCGATGTCGTCCAGCGCGCGGGCGTCCAGCCGCGCCAAGTCACGACGTGACCGCCAAATGGCAAGCCGCCGTGCCAAATCGATCCTTGCGGAAAAAGGGTGGGCGAGGGCGCGCTGCGTCCGGGGGAGAAAATCAATCAGGGCCATGGTGTGTTCCTTTAGGTAGTTTGTGATGATTTCTAGATGCTTCATCAAATTTCTTGATGTATATGGGGAATTATGATCAATATTAAAAACGAATGTTTATGATGTGATACATAAGGAAAGTTGATATGCGAAATCTTGACGTCACCACCCTGCGATCCTTCGTGGCTGTTGCCGATGCGGGTGGCGTGACGCGTGCGGCCGGGTTTCTGCATCTGACGCAATCGGCGGTATCGATGCAGCTTAAACGATTGGAAGAAGTGCTTGGCCTTGCGCTCTTTGATCGGTCCGGCCGGGGCATTGCACTGACCGCTTCGGGCGAGCAGCTTTTGACTTATGCACGTCGCATGGTTGCATTGAATGACGAGGTGATCGGTCGCCTTACGGATCAGGCCTACGAGGGGCAAATCACCCTCGGCGTACCGCATGATATCGTTTATCCCGCGATCCCCCAGGTTCTCAAACAACTGCACGCCGCATTTCCACGGGTGCAGGTCAATCTGATTGCATCCAACACCGTTGGCCTGAAGGCGCAGTACGCACGCGGCGAATGCGATATGTTCCTGTCCACGGAAAACGGCACCGACGCCGGGGCCGAGACGCTTTGCACAAAGCCGCTGTTGTGGATCGGCGCCCCGGATGGCTCGGCGTGGCGGCAACGGCCATTGCGTCTGGCCTTCGGGCGGACCTGCACATTCCGGGCGCGCGCCGTCGAGGCTCTGGAGCGGGAAGGCATTCCCTGGCAGGTCATTGTCGAGACCGACAGCGACAAGACGCTGGAGGCGACCGTCAGCGCCGATCTGGCCATCCAGACCTTGCTTGACGGCACCGTGCCGCCTCATCTGGTGCGCATTGAACACGGCGGAGCGTTGCCCCAACTGCCGGAACAGTTGATCAACCTTTACGGCGGCGCGTCGGGCCAGGGCGCGGTCAAGGACCGCCTTTCCGATTTGTTGAGGCGTGCGTTCGGCGGGGTTGAGCAGATGCGCCTGAAAGCGGTCTGACGCGACCGGATCAGCGGATCATGAAACACGCGATGATTGCGCGATGCCCGCCATTGCGACTCGGTTTTTGGAGTTCTGCGCAGTAAAAGAAGTGTTGCCAGTTCATTTGTTACAACTGTCAGCGGTAATCTGCCTATCTCTTGAGTGGGATATATTGGGGGTAAAAATACGCAGCCTGAATGTGACCATCATTACACAACTTGGGCTGGTATTCCGAGAAATGGTTGATTTTTCTCTGTCATTTTTCTACCTATAGGTGTATTTCTTTTTGATTCAGTCCGGTTTCATTGTCTGAAAATCGTTATTCGGTTTCCTTTGGATTTTGCAAAACCGAAGGGAATCGGCAAGGTTGCACGTACAGGTTGACCTTCACGTCAATCTGGTGGGATAAGAGTTGAACGAAGTGGTATTCTTGATATGATAATTTCGTGTTAGCAAAGCACATTTATTGATTGAAAGCGTGGCTCCGGCCTGCAACTTCGCGTTCGAGTAAAAATCTAGGAAGTAAAAATGGCACATCTCGTAGACGTACACGTTGGAAAACGCATCCGCCAAAGACGCTGGCTTGTTGGAATGACGCAGCAGCGTCTTGCTGAACTGGTCGGAATTAAATTTCAACAGATCCAAAAGTACGAAACCGGTGCCAATCGGGTAAGCGCTTCAAGGCTCTGGGATATAGCAGATTCACTCGAAGTCGATGTTGCCTTTTTCTTTGATGGCTTGAAATCAGAAGATGGCTCGGAAAGATCGGCAGCAACCATGCCCGACGACATGATGGGCGACAAGGAAGCGATGGATCTGGTGCGGTCATATTACGCCATACCCGAAAATCAGCGCCGCAGGTTGTTCGAACTGGCGCGGGTTCTGAGCGACGTCGCCTGACGACAGCGCCTTGCGCTTTTCATGACACGGTGGCAGGTTCCTCGGCATGTCTGATGTGCCTGGGGTTGCTCCCTTTCTTGATCCTTCAATAGACCAGACCGCTCAGGTGATGGCCGATGCCGCGCGCAAGGCCATCCTGCCGCATTTTCGTGCTCTGACCCTGACCGCCGATACCAAAGAGACGGACCGCTATGATCCGGTCACGGAAGCGGACCGCGCAGCAGAGCGTGCCATGCGCGCCGTACTGGCGGACCTGCGTCCACAAGACGCCATTCTGGGAGAAGAGTACGGCGCCAAGGAAGGCACCAGTGGCCTGACCTGGGTGCTTGATCCGATTGACGGGACGCGCGGTTTTGTCTCCGGGTCGCCGACCTGGGGCGTTCTGATCGCGCTCAGTGATGAAACCGGGCCGATCTACGGCATGATCGATCAACCCTACATCGGCGAAAGGTTCGTCGGCATGGCGGGCCGGGCGCATCTGCACGGCCCCTCCGGGCGTCATGCGCTGCGGACGCGCGCACCGCGTGATCTCAGTGAAGCCACGGTCATGACGACCTTTCCCGAAGTCGGCACAGCCGATGACGCGCGGGCGTTTCATGCGGTCGCTTCTGCTGCCAAGCTGACCCGGTACGGAATGGATTGCTACGCCTATGCGCTGGTGGCCGCGGGGCAGATTGATCTGGTGATCGAAGCGGGGCTGCAACCATATGACATTCAGGCACCTATTGCGCTGATCGAGGCCGCAGGCGGGATCGTAACCGACTGGGAGGGCGGACCCGCACATCACGGCGGCCGCGCGCTGGCCGCCGCAAATCGAGAGGTTCACGCACAGGCTCTCGCACGTTTGAGATCTGCACTGTCATGAGCGAGCATCTCATTCGCGGCGCGGATGTGATCGTGACGATGGATGACGACCGCCGCGAACTGAAAGATGCCGATATCCTGATCCGCGATGGCGCAATCGCCGATGTGGGATATCAGTTGCAGACCAGCGGCGAAATCACGAATGCGACGGGGTGCATCATCACGCCTGGCCTCGTGAACACCCACCATCACCTTTATCAATCGCTCACGCGGGCGGTGCCCGGCGGTCAGGACGCGCTGCTTTTTGGCTGGCTGCAAACGCTCTACCCGATCTGGGCGCGCTTTACGCCTGATCACATGTACATATCCGCGCAGGTGGGTCTGGCGGAACTTGCGTTGTCTGGATGCACACTCAGTTCCGATCACCTCTACCTTTATCCCAACGGCAGCCGTCTGGAAGACACGATCCATGCCGCAGCCGAACTTGGGTTGCGCTTTCACCCCACCCGGGGCGCGATGAGCATAGGGCGAAGCGCGGGTGGCCTGCCGCCGGATGAGCTGGTCGAGGCCGAAGAGGCCATACTGAACGACTGCATACGCGTCATCGATGCCTTCCATGATCCGTCCGAAGGGTCGATGTGCCGTGTTGGCGTCGCCCCATGCTCGCCCTTTTCCGTCAGCCGCGAGCTGATGCGCGATGCCGCCCTTCTGGCCCGCGACAAGGGTGTGATGATGCACACGCATCTGGCCGAAAACGACGAAGACATTGCCTATTCCCTTGAAAAATTCGGGTGCAGGCCCGGACAGTACGCCGAAGACCTCGGCTGGGTCGGTCCGGACGTCTGGCATGCCCATTGCGTCAAGCTGGATCCTGGCGAAATCGCGCTCTTTGCCCGCACCCGCACAGGTGTCGCGCATTGCCCTTGTTCCAACTGTCGGCTGGGCAGCGGGATTGCACCGGTGCGGGCCATGCGCACAGCGGGCGTACCGGTCGGTCTCGGCGTCGATGGATCGGCCAGCAACGATGCAGGCAACCTGATAGCCGAGGCCCGTCAGGCGATGTTGCTGCAAAGGGTGGCAAAGGGGGCCTATGCGATGAGTGCGCGCGAAGCGCTGGAGATCGCCACGCGAGGCGGGGCCGATGTTCTGGGCCGCCCCGATTGTGGCAGAATTGTGCCGGGAAAACGTGCCGATATTGCGATCTGGGATGTCAGCGGACTAGAGTCTTCAGGAAGCTGGGACAAGGCAGCTTTGTTGCTCGCGGGGCCGACAACGGTAAAACACCTTTTCGTGGAGGGACGGCAAATTGTCCGGGATGGTCAAATTTCCACCCTCGATATGCCGTCTTTGATGGCCAGACAGGAGCTGGGGGCGCGCCATCTGAGGGAATAGCCATGATTCGATTTGCACAGGCAACTGCCGTCCTGTTCTGCCTGGGACTGTCTGCCGGGCCTGCACTGGCCAACACCGCCGCGACCAAAGCCATCAATTCGGTGCGGGCGCAACAGGGTCTGACCAATGTCGCCTACTCCAAGGCGCTGGAGGCCGCCGCGCGTCTGCACGCGCAGGATATGGCGAGAACAGGCAAGTTTTCGCACAAGGGCAGCGATGGGTCCAACGTGGCCAAACGTGTGCGCCGCCAGGGTTACAGCTGGTGCCTTGTGGCCGAGAATATCGCCATGGGTCAGACATCATTGAATCAGGTCATGCGCGAATGGGTGGCGTCGAAGCCGCACCTCAAGAACATGCTGCTGCCCAAGGCCCGCGAATTTGCCGTGGTCGAAGGGCCGGGCAACCGCTGGGTCATGGTTCTGGCCGCACCGGGTTGCTGATCCTGACAGACGGGCTCCGGCCTCGCTCTGCGAAAGACGCAACATCCGCCTGACGGGAGCGTCAATCCGAACCGGGCCGACGACGTGCAGTCGTCGGATCAGGCTTGTCGTTTGCCCGCCACCCAGACATCGGCAATGGCGCGATCATCGCCCATCATGATGGTGGGAAAGACCGCTTCCCAGATGTCGTCTGCGCATGCCGCGCGCTGTGCTATGGCAGGCGTGGACGCAAGGTCCAGAACCGTCAGGTCCGCGTCCATGCCCGGTGCAATCATCCCGATCCGGTCGTGCAGGTGCAGGCTTCGGGCGGATCCCGCGGTGGCCAGCCACAACAATTGAGCAGGGTGCAAAGCCGTGCCGCCGAGCTGCGCCACCTCATAGGCGGCGGCCATCGTGCGCAACATCGAAAAAGACGATCCCCCGCCGGTGTCCGTGGCCAGCCCCAGCGGGATGCGCCGCGCAGCCAGACCCGCCACATCCATCAGGCCAGAACCGATAAACGTGTTTGATGTCGGGCAGTGCACCAGAGCCGCTCCGGTCTCCGCAAGCCGATCTATCTCGCGCGGCTCCAGATGGATGGCGTGCCCGTATACGCCACGCGCGCCCAACAGGCCGTGTGCCTCGTAGGTGTCCAGATAATCGCGCGCACTCGGGAACAGGCCTTTGACCCATGCAATTTCGTCGATCTGCTCGCTCAGATGGGTCTGCATCAGGCACTCTGGATGATCCGCCCAAAGTGCCCCCAACGCATCCAGTTGCTCCGGTGTCGATGTCGGTGAAAACCTTGGCGTTATCGCATAGCTGGCCCGCCCGCGCCCATGCCAGTGTTGCAGCAGGCGACGACTGTCATCGTAGGCCGATTGCGCAGTGTCGCGCAGCCCTTCGGGCGCATTGCGGTCCATGCAGGTCTTGCCCGCGACGACCGCCAGATTGCGCGCGGCGGCGGCCTCGAAAAATGCCGTGACGGATACGGGATGGATCGTGGCATACGAACACACTGTCGTCGTGCCCTGCGCCAAGGTCAGATCAAGGTATCGCCCGGCCACCTCGGCGGCATAGTCGGGATCGGCAAACCGCATTTCTTCGGGAAAGGTATAGGTGTTCAGCCAGTCAATCAGGCGCTTGCCCCAGCTGGCGATAATGGCTGTCTGAGGATAGTGAACATGGGCATCAACAAACCCAGGACAGATAAGGTGCTGCCCGTAATCCACCACCGTGGCCCGAGGGTTGGCCGCGCGCAGGGTGCCCGCATCGCCCACCGCTGAAATGCGCCCGTCCTGCACCAGGACACCTGCATCGGTCCGGACGCGCACGGCCTCGTCCCAGGGGCCGGTCAACGGGTTTGATGTGACCTCAAAGGTCTGTCCAAGGATCAAAGTCTGGTGTTCCATTCTCAATCTCTAGGCTTTTCTGCGCCGCGCGTAAATCGGCAAGCGGGCACCATTGTATCCCCTGATGGCGCCGCATATGGTCTGCGCGAACGCTAGGAGGCGCGCCATGTCAGACGATATTGCGACGACAGAGGTCGACGAGGAAGAAGAGGCCTATGTCCTCGGCCCACGTGCCATTTCCGCCATTCTGTACGCGGTTGAAATCGATGATCGCGACAAGCTGATCGAGCTGATGGAGCCGCTCCACGCGGCCGACATCGCCGACTTGCTGGAGCAGATCAGCGCCTTTGACCGCTCCCGTCTGATCCGGCTTTATGATCGTGAGATCGACGGCGAAATCCTGTCGGAACTGGATGAAAACATCCGCGACGAAGTGTTGGCCATCCTGTCGCCGCAAGCGTTGGCGGAAGCTGTCCGCGAGATGGACAGCGATGACGTGGTGGATCTGGTCGAGGATCTGGAAGCCGAGCAGCAGGACGCCGTTCTGGGCGTTCTGGAAGATGCGGACCGGGTCGCGGTACAGCGATCATTGTCCTATCCCGAGTATTCCGCCGGCCGTCTGATGCAGCGCGAAGTCGTCATGGCACCGGAACACTGGACGGTGGGCGAGGCCATCGATCATCTGCGCGCCACGGACGAGATGGATCTTCCGGATCAGTTCTATCACATCACGATTGTTGATCCGCGCCTGCATCCCGTCGGCAATGTGACCCTTGGCAAGCTGATGCGGTCCAAGCGCGCGACAAAGCTGATGGATATCAAGGAAGAGACTTTCCGGATCATCCCCGCCTCGCAGGAAGAGGCGGACGTGGCCTACGCCTTCAACCAGTACCACCTGATTTCCGCCCCGGTTGTCGATGACGAAGGGCGCCTCATCGGTGTCATCACAATCGACGATGCGATGGCCGTTCTGGACGAAGAGCATGAAGAAGACATCATGCGTCTGGCCGGCGTGGGTGAAGGCTCTCTCTCGGACCGCGTGCTTGAAACCACCAAACAGCGGCTGCCATGGCTGGCCGTCAACCTTGTGACCGCCATTGCCGCGTCCATGGTGATTGCACAGTTCGAAGCCGCACTGGCACAGATCGTTGCACTTGCGGTCCTGATGCCGATTGTCGCCTCGATGGGCGGCAACGCCGGAACGCAGTCTCTTACGGTTGCGGTGCGTGCCATCGCGACCAAGGATTTGACCGGCGCCAACGTGTGGCGGGTGATCCGGCGTGAAGTGCTCGTGGGGCTGATCAACGGGATGATCTTTGCGCTTGTCATGGGAATTGTCGGGCTGATCTGGTTCGGTTCGCCCGGACTGGGTTACGTGATTGCTGCGGCGATGGTGATCAACCTTGTGGTTGCGGGGCTTGCGGGCACCGTGATCCCCGTGGTGCTTGAGAATTTCGGCATCGACCCCGCACTTGCTTCTGGTGCCTTCGTGACGACAGTGACGGATGTGGTCGGGTTTTTTGCCTTTCTCGGGCTGGCTGCGGCCGTTCTGCTGTGATCGATCCGGCTGCGATCAAGGCTGCGGCGCGCGCAGCCGCGTTTGCCCGCCGCAAGGCGGCACACACAGGTTTCAGGGGCGCTGCCTGTGGCCATCTGTCTGCGGTTCTGGCCGGATATCGCGGCGTGCCGCTGTCAGGCTATCTGCCGATCCGGACAGAAATCGATCCGACACCGGCCATGGCCGAAGCCGCCGCCCATGGCCTCGTCGGGGTGCCCGTGATCATCGGGGCGGGCCTGCCGCTGCGGTTCTCCCGGTGGCAGCCGGACATGCCCCTGCGCGAGGGGCCGTTTGGCGCGAAAATCCCGCTGGAGGATGACTTTTTTGATCCGGAAATTCTGATTGTGCCGCTGGTGGCGTTTACGTCACAGGGCGGGCGGCTCGGTTACGGCGGCGGCTTTTATGACCGTACTCTGCAACAACTGCGTGCCCGTCGCGCTACGCTGGCCATCGGGTTCGCCTATGCCGCGCAAGAAGCGCAGGATTTGCCGTTGGAGCCGACGGATCAGCCGTTGGACATGATCGTGACGGAAAACGGCGTTCTCGACCTGCGCCTGTGATCTGCAAAGATCGCAGTCGGCTGAAGCGGATCAGGCCTTGCGGCGGCGACGCAGGCCGCCAAGTGCTGCAAGACCTGTCATCAGCCCCACGATGCCAGCGGGCAACGGCACGGTACTGAGGTCATCTCCCGAACTGACCGTGACACTGTCCATACGTGCCAACAGCCTTTCAGTGCAGAAGCTAGCCCTCCGACCGCATTCCCCGTCGAAACTGATCTGCCGTGTCGAGATCAGACCCAGAAAGGAAAAGTCGAAATCAGAGACGTTGATGGCGTTCGGAATGGCGGTCGAACTCAAAGCCGTGCCATCATCATCGCGCAGGAGGGCAATTATCGAGCTGATTTCAAAACCCGCAATGCCAGAAGACAGTGTGGAGTTTGCGAAGATGCTTGCGGCAATCTGATCCGTGCCGGACGCGTCAGAATTCCGAACCGAAACAGTCGTTAGGGGATAGTTTACTGATCCCGTCGCGATGCCGATGTCATAAGAAATAAGGCCGTTGTAAAACGATAACCCTGCTCGGTCGATAAACGGCGTCGTATCGGTTTGGACCGACATGGAAAAAGCGCCGCCAATCAAGCCTGGCTGACTGGAATAGCCAGTTGTCGTGACGTTCAAAGCGCCATTGGAGTCAACGAGTTGATTTACTATCGTACCATTGAATGTCAGCGTGATGGGCGCCGCTGCCGCAGGGCCAGCAAGGCAAATGGCTATGATTGCAAGCTTTGCGAAAACCCATTTTTTGGAAAAAGACTGCATGGAACAGACCTCAAATGAAAACGGAATGCGTCAGCAAACATACGCCCGCTGATTTCTGTCAAATGTTTTTTTGAAAACTGGCGCGTCGGAAGAAAAAATTCACCGATAGGTAGAGAAATATTGCCGCTTTTTTGATAATTTGCATCATCTGATGGGCCTGCGAGGTCCGTGGCGGTCCATTGCTTGGAGCGGCGATCTGCCATCTGCGGGATGAAATTGTGGATGGTGCCGTTCAAATCGAACAACGCACGGATGTTTACCCAATCTGCTTTTCCGATTTGTTTTCATCAAAGTGATAAATATCCGCCGTTAAGTGATCTGGATCACATTCAAGCCGCGATTTTCACCTTACGTTTGGAATCAAGGTGCGTTGGCGGGCCCGAAGGACTTGTCAAAATCGCAGCTTTCTACTCCAGACGCACTTAGTGCAAAACAATCTATGGTTTCATGACCAAACAATTTAAGACCAAATAAATTTACACCTGAGAAGCGGGTTCCGTGCCGCATCTCTCCCGCCGCCAGCCGCTTTGCCGGGTGGCGGCGGTTCTCGTTTGTGGTCACGCCATTATCAGTGCAGCCCGCGACGTCGCGTTTGTACCTGCGATTTTTTGGGCGAGGGTACTTGTCCTATGTTGTTGCGCGCTCTACGCCTCTTTCTATGAAAATACTCTTTTTGGGCGATGTCATGGGCCGGTCCGGACGGCGGGCCATCACTGACAATCTTGCGCGACTGCGCACCGACTGGAAACTCGACTTTGTCGTGGTAAACGCCGAAAATGCGACGTCCGGTGCCGGCTTGTCCGCAGCACATGCCAAGGCGTTGCTTGAGGCCGGGGCAGATTGTCTGACACTGGGCGACCACGCGTTCGATCAGCGCGAGATGTCACAGTTCATCGAACAGGAGCCGCGCATCCTGCGCCCTTTGAATTTTTCCAAGATTGCGCCGGGCAAAGGCGCGCGCCTCTTTTCGTCAAAGAACGGCCGCAAGGTGCTCGTGGCCCAGGCGTTGGGGCAGGTCTTCATGAAACGGCCCTTCGATGATCCCTTCTCGGCGCTGGAACCGGTACTCAAGGCGCATCCGCTGGGCGGGCAGGCGGCCGCAGTGATCGTCGACATGCATTGCGAGGCCACATCTGAAAAAATGGCGATGGGTCATTGGTGCGATGGCCGCGCCAGCCTCGTGGTGGGCACCCACACCCATGTGCCTACGGCCGATGCGATGATCCTGCCCGGTGGCACCGGCTATCTGACAGATGCCGGCATGTGCGGCGATTACAATTCGGTCATCGGCATGGACAAGGCCGAACCGCTGCGGCGCTTCATCACCGGCATGCCGCGCGAAAGGTTCACGCCTGCGGATGGCGAGGCGACCCTGTCGGGCGTCTACATCGAAACCGATGATCGCACCGGTCGCGCCACGCGCATCGTCATGGTCCGCAACGGGGGCTTGTTGCAGGCCTCAGCCCCATGACGGCGCGCCAGGTTGCGCTCTATACTTTCATTCTGATTGCTCTGGGCGCGGGGTGGGGCATCACACAGCCCTTCACCAAGATCGCAGTGTCCACGGGTTTGGGTCATTTCGGCCTGGTGTTCTGGCAACTGGTGATCGGGGCCGCTCTGATCGCGGTTATCGCGCGGGTACGTCGCATGCCGTTGCCGTTGGAGCCGCGCCATATCCGTCTTTATGTCCTGCTCGCGATGATCGGGACCATTCTGCCGAATTCGGCATCGTATCAGGCGGCGGTGCATCTGCCCTCCGGTATCCTGTCCATACTGCTCTCCATGATCCCGATGTGGGGTTTTCCGATTGCGCTGGCGCTGGGGCTGGACCGGTTTTCGTGGCGTCGCTTTGGCGGTCTGCTGATCGGCCTGATGGGGGTGATGCTGATCGTGGCACCGGGTGCGCAGGTCAGCCTGTCGCTGCCGATCTTCTGGATTCTGGTCGCTCTGGGGGCAGGGGCCTTTTACGCGATCGAAGGGAATGTCGTCGCCAAATGGGGCACGCAGGGTCTCAACGGGTTACAGGTGCTGTTCGGGGCGTCGCTGGTCGGGGCGCTGATCATGCTGCCTGTCATGCTGCTGAGCGGGCAGTGGATTGCACCGGCGGAACTGGTCGGCGGTGCCGCAGGTTGGGCCTTGATCGCATCGTCCTGCATTCACGTTATCGTCTATGCTTCCTACATCTGGCTGGTGGGACGTGCGGGTCCGGTCTTTTCCATGCAGGTCAGCTATCTCGTCACCGGTTTCGGCATTCTGTGGGCCAAGCTCATTCTGGCGGAGTCATATCCGCCTGCAATCTGGGCCGCGATCGCTTTGATGTTCGTGGGCATGTATCTGGTCCAGCCGCGGCGCAACAGCGGACTTGCGGTGCCTGAACCGATCAGCAACACTGTACGGTAGCCTTTTCCACAGGATCGAACATGCCCCTGATCGAGCTATCTCCGTTTGCAAGCGCTGTGATTTCGCTTGGTATTGTTGTGGTGATGTTTGCGCTCTTTGTGCGCGAAACCTTCCCGACTGAGGTTGTCGCGATTGCGGGCGCTGCGGTGATGCTTGGTATCGGTGTGCTGCCCTACGACAATGCGCTTGTCGTGCTGTCGAACCCGGCCCCCTGGACCATTGCGGCGATGTTCATCGTGATGGGTGCGCTTTTGCGCACCGGTGGGCTGGATGTGCTGACGCGGCTGGCGGAACGCTATGCCAAGTCGCATCCGCGCACTGCCGTGGCGGGTGTCATTCTGGCCGTGATGGCGGCCTCCGCGATCATGAACAACACCCCTGTCGTTGTCGTGATGATACCGGTCGTCGTTCAACTGAGCCAGACCATGGGTGCCAAAGCGTCCAAGCTGCTGATCCCGCTCAGCTATGCGGCGATAATGGGCGGGTCGCTGACCCTGATCGGCACCTCGACCAACCTGCTGGTGGACGGTGTGGCGCGCGGGCAGGGGATGGAACCATTCGGGATCTTCGAGATCTTGCCAATCGGGCTTGTGGTCTGTGCGACCGGCCTTGTCTACATGACGCTCTTCGGGCCGAAATTGCTGCCGAACCGGGACAGTATGGCCAACATGCTGTCGGACAGGTCCAAGATGAAATTCTTTACCGAGGCCGTGATACCACCTGACAGCAACCTGATCGGGCGCGAGGTTTCGGGCGTGCAGCTGTTCAAACGCGAAGGCGTGCGGCTGGTGGACGTGGTCCGTGGCGATCAGTCGCTGCGGCGCAATCTGGAAGGTGTGCAGTTGCAAGTCGGCGACCGCGTGGTGCTGCGCACCCAGATGACCGAACTGCTCGGTCTTCAGGCCAACAAGGAACTCAAACGCGTCGACCAGATATCGGCAGTGGAAACAAATACCGTGGAGGTGCTGATCACGCCGGGCTGCAAGATGGTGGGCCGCTCACTGGGTTCACTGCGCCTCAGACGGCGCTATGGCGTCTACCCATTGGCCGTGCACCGACGCAATCAGAACATCGGTCGCCAGCTGGATGATCTGATCGTTCGGATCGGCGACACTTTGCTGCTGGAAGGGGCCCCCGCAGACATCCAGCGGCTGGCCGCGGATATGGAAATGGTCGATGTCTCGCAGCCCTCCGCGCGCGCATACCGGCGCAGCCACGCGCCTGTTGCCATCTGTTGCCTCGCGGGTATCGTCATCCTGTCGGCGTTGAATGTGGCGCCTATCCTTCTGTTGGCGGTTCTGGCTGTCGCAGTCGTGCTCGTGACAGGATGCATCGATGCGGACGAGGCGTTTTCCTTTATCGAAGGTCGCCTGCTGGCGCTGATCTTTTCCATGCTCGCTGTCGGGGCCGGGTT
>Ga0102812_10001908_pt1 | contig 14215 bp, 13 predicted proteins | sample ColrivemetaGS713_FD_79334 | JGI IMG/M metagenome (GOLD analysis project Ga0102812, IMG submission 79334) | Estuarine microbial communities from the Columbia River estuary - Flood tide ETM metaG S.713 | ecosystem: Environmental > Aquatic > Marine > Intertidal zone > Estuary | place: USA... | reverse complement strand
TTTTCCAGCATCACCGGGTCCACTACCGTGACATCCACGAGACCGCTTAGCTGCTTTAATTCGCGAAAGATCAGGGTCCGGTGCGCCCAGGGGCAGGCCAACGACACGTACAGGTGGTAGCGCCCTGCTTCCGCCCTGAAGCCCGCATCGCCACTGGCTCCGGCCGCGCCGTCAGCGGTAACCCAATTGCGAAAGCGGCTGGCCTGGCGCTGGAACTGTCCACCATTGCTGCCGGTGTCATACCACTGGTCGACCCACTTGCCGTTCTGTATCAAGCCCATAATATCTCTCCCTGAATCTACTACCAATGCACGTACCATCCCAACGGGCACTGCCTGCTCGCTGCTGTCATCGCATTACCAGTTTAGCCAACGGGTTTTTTTCAATAAGGGTCATTTATTGTTTAAAATGTTCTAAATATTAGAACTATTAACTGGTGACCGAATGAGCACGCGAAGCCCCATCTCAATCGACATACTGGAGATCATCGACGCTATCGAGCGGCGCGGCAGTTTTGCCAAAGCAGCCGAGGAACTGAACAAAGCCACCTCGGCAATCTCCTACGGTGTGCAAAAGCTGGAGGAGCAGCTGGATATCGCCTTATTCCAACGCCAGGGGCGCAGGTCGGTGTTAACCCCGGCCGGGCAACTGGTGCTGGAGGAGGGTCGCAAAATACTGGCGACTACGGCGCGCCTGGCAGATACCGCCAAAGAAGTTGCGACCGGCTGGGAAACCCGTATCCGCATCGCAGTTGAATCAATTCAGCCCTACCCGGTGTTTTTCGAGGTTCTCAATCAGTTTCTCAACGAACACCCGAGCATCGAAATAGAGGTCAGCGAATGCATATTGAACGGCGGTTGGGAGGCACTGGAACAGGATCGGGTGGATCTACTGGTTGGCGTGCCGGGGCCAGTGCCTAAACAGCGCGGCTATAGAGCCCAGTCGCTGGGGGTACCCGCGCTGGTGCCTGTTATCTCAGCCCGGCATAAGCTGGCAAAGCTCAGCGGTAACGCCGAGCGCCTGGCCGCTGCCCTTCCGCAGCTGCGTCGCGTGGTGACTCACGATACCTCGGTCAACGACATTGCCCGCAGCGCCGGCCTTAGCAGCGGCGGCCAGAAGCTGTATGTGCAGACTATCGACCAGAAACTCGAGGCTATCCTGGCCGGTGCAGGAATAGGTCACCTGCCGATTCAGCGCATCCAGAGACACCTTGATTCCGGTGCGCTACTGAAACTACAGCTTGCCGGATCCGGGAACGCCGAACACTTCCTCGCCTGGAAAATCAGCAACAAGGGCAAGGGGCTTCAGGTGTTGTCCCGCATGCTTGGTCAGGCGGCCTGGTAGCGCCTCAGCGGGCCTGGAAGCGAGCGCGCACCGCATTGAGATCAGCCTGGGTATCGACACCGCCGGGCACCTCCTCCACAGCAGCGGCCACATGGATACGCACGCCATTGTGCAGTGCCCGCAGTTGTTCAAGACTCTCTAACTGCTCCTGGGGCGCGGGCCTCCAGGTGACGTACTGGTGCAGGAATCCGGTACGGTAGGCATAAATGCCGATATGGCGATACCAGTTACCGCTTTCGGGCATGGTCGTTGGCTTGCCGTCCATGAAGTGCTGGCGCGGCCAGGGGATGCTCGCACGACTGAAGTACAAAGCCATGCCCTGGGCGTCGAATACCACTTTCACCACGTTGGGATTCAGTAAATCCTCGAGCGTGTCGATGGGCTCGCAAAGCGTCGACATTGCCGCTGACTCATAAGTGGCCAAGTTAGCTGCCACCTGATTAATAACTGCCGGCGGGATGAGCGGTTCATCCCCCTGTACATTCACCACGATTTGGTCGTCACTCCAGCCAAATTCGCTGGCGACCTGCTGCAGCCGGTCTGTACCCGAGGGATGATCCGCAGAGGTCATACACACACTGGCGCCGAATGTTTGTGCGAGCTGGAAAATGCGTTCATCGTCGGTGGCGATAATCACCTGGGATGCACTGCTCTTGCTGGCCTGCTCCCAGACCCGCTGCACCATGGTTTTACCGGCAATATCCAGCAGCGGCTTCCCGGGCAGGCGAGTGGAACCGTGGCGAGCTGGAATAACAACTGTAAAAGACATAAGGTCTCCCGGAAATTAAGACTGGGCGGCCAGCGCTGCCACCTTCGTTACCAGTGCTGGTGGCAGCTGCGCCTCCATGCGCAAGTACCAGGCCTGTTGGCCAGCGAATGACGCGCATTTTACCGCGTCCTTCTCAGTCATGATAATGGGCAAATCCTGCAGTGCGGTAAAATCCTCAACCCTGTACGGGTGATGATCTGGGAAGGCACGGGATCTGATGGCGAAACCGGCCGCGCACAGGCTTGCGAAAAACGGTTGCGGGTGGGCGATCCCTGCAACGGCGTAAACAGGGCTATCGAACACAGCGGGGTTGAATGCACGGGTCTCTCCAGTTGCGAGATTCACCAACTCCACGGGAAGGTAGCTCACCGCAGTCGCTGCATCCCTCCCCCCGCGGTACAGCAGATAATCAACCGAACGCAATCGACCGGGGGGTTCGCGCAGGGGGCCGGCAGGCAGGCAAAAGCCATTGCCGACGGCCAGTGCTGCATCGAGCACTGCGATCTCCATGTCCCTGGCCATGGCGTAATGCTGCAAGCCGTCATCGCTGATAATCAGATCCACAGCCCCTGTGTTCACCAGGGCCTCTACCGCCAGGGCGCGCCTGGCTGCCACCATCACCGGGCAGCCGGCTCGCCGATAAATCAGCAGGGGCTCATCACCACACTGCCAGGCTTCGCTATCGTCGCCTACCCGATAGGGCCCACTGGCATCACTGGCATCACTGGCACCATAACCGCGACTGACCACCCCAACCCGCACGCCCCGGTCCTGCAAAGCCTGTACCAGGGCGATAACCACGGGGGTCTTGCCCGCGCCGCCCACAGTAATGCCGCCCACCACCACTACCGGAACAGGAGACCGGTAAGCCGGCAATATGGCGATACGATAAAGACCCAGGCGCACTGCGGCCAGCAGCCTGAACAGCCCTTCCAGGGGGCGCAACAACCACAACCACCAGGCGCCCCGGTACCAGGCATTCACCAGTGCGGGACATTGTACGGCCATTAATCAGTAAACGCCTGGTGATACAACTGGGCGTAGAGGCCGCCCTGGGCGAGTAACTCAGCGTGGGTTCCGGTGGCAACAATCTGCCCTGCATCCATAACCGCGATCAGCTTGGCGTGCTCAACCGTGGACAGCCGATGGGCGATAACGATAGTTGTACGGTTGGCCATTACATTGTCCAGCGCTTGCTGGATACGGTGTTCCGATTCATTGTCCAGCGCCGAGGTCGCCTCATCCAGAATCAATACCGGCGCATCCTTGAGGATGGCTCTGGAGATGGCTATGCGCTGGCGTTGGCCGCCGCTGAGGCCACCGCCATCATTACCCAGCATGGTCTGGAAACCCTCGGGCATGGCGTCGATAAACTCCCGGGCGAAGCCCGCCTCGGCTGCGGCAAGCACCGCTGCCTCACCTTTATCTGCCAGCTCGCCGTAGGCGATATTGTTATAGACCGTATCGCGAAACAAAGTGACCTGCTGAGACACGATGGCCAACTGATCGCGCAGGTTCGCCAGTCGATAGTCCTGGATCGGAATACCATCGAGCTTGATTTCGCCGGCGTCGGGATCGTAAAAACGGGCAATCAGCTGCACCAGGGTGCTCTTGCCGCTGCCGGAGCGCCCCACCAGGGCAACTGTAGAACCGGCGGCTATGTCCAGCGATACATTTTCCAATACCGGCTGCTCGGTCCCGGGGTAACTGAAACACAGGCCACGGATACTCAGCCCACCTTCAGCCCGCGCTATTTGGTACTGACCCCGGTCCTGCTCCTCGTCTCCATCGAGTTGGGCAAAGATGTCCTCGGCGGCGGCCAGGCCACGCTGGATCACGCTTTGCACTTCGCTGAGCTGGCGTATCGGCTTGCCCAACTGGGCCGCTGCGGTGAGGAAAGCCACCAGTGACCCGGCAGAAAATCCAGCCAGGATGGAAGGGTCGAGCGCAAACCAGACCATACTGGCCAGCGCCAGGGCGAGGAGGGTCTGGATGACGGGTGTACTCAGGCCCTCAGCCAGGGCCAGTTTCAGGTTCTGCAGGCGGTTGTACTGGCTGGCAGCCTCGAAGCGCGCACTCTGCTGACGCTGGCCGGAAAAAATGCGAATTTCCCGGAAGCCCCCGATACTCTCCCCCGACACCTGGGTAACGTCGCCCATGGAAGACTGGATACGCCTGCTATAGCGGCGAAAATGCCGACCCACGTAGGTCACCACGAGGGCGATGATCGGCGTCACCGCCAGAAATACCAGGCACAATCGCCAGTTGAGGTAGAGCAGGTAGCTCAGCAGGGCCAGCACGGTAATACCTTCACGCACCACGATTTTGAGCGCCTTAGTCACCGCACCGCTGACCTGCTCAACGTTAAAGGTCACTTTGGAAACCAGTGCGCCCTGGGTATACGCATCGTAGTAGGCGCTGGGGGCGACCAGCATCTTGTCAAATAATTCACAGCGCAATGTGTGAATCAGCGCCCGAGCGACATAACTCATGAAGTAATTGCCCAGGAAAAAACCGGTCGCACGAAAAAATGCCATCACTACCAGCGCCACTGGCACCGCTATGCGGGCGAACTCCACGTCGCTCATGTTACCGGGGTCGAAGAACCGGTAAGCGATTCCGGAAACGATACCGGAGCCAACCTGGTCGGAATTATTGAGCGAGTCCAGCAGGAACTGCATGATGTCCGCCAGCAGCACGTTGCCAAGCGCGTAGACGACATAGCCGAGCAGGCTCAGTATAAACAGCAACCAGTGGGGCAGCACATAGTGCAGCAGGCGCCGGTAGAGCCGCCAGTCACTAGTGTTTCTTGCTGCCTGTCGCCGCGCGTTGACCGGGGTTGGCGTTAGGGCCACGGAGGCACACGGCTCATTGCGCTGCAGCGTCCGCGGGCTGCCGGGTAGTAATACTCAAGTGCACAAAGCCCATCTGCCCCGCTGCGTCCATGGCCCGCACGACATGCTCATGCGCCGACTGGGCATCGGCTGTGATAGTCATGGGCATGGTGGTATCGCCAGCCGATATCTTGTAGATCGCGGCCTGGAGCGTGCGCATACGATTATCCACCAGGCCCTGGCCATTGACCCGAAAAGTGCCAGCTTCATCGATCAGGATTTCGATTTCCCGGTCATCAGCCTCGCGGGGCTCACCCTGGGCCTCGGGGAGATCGATACTCAACTGGGTTTCGCGGGTAAAGGTGGTGGACACCATAAAAAATATGAGCAACAGAAACACCACATCAATCAACGGCGTCAGGTTGATATCAACTTCTTTGTGGATAGTACGGCGAAATTTCAATTGCTTTGTTCCGTGTGCTCTTCACTGTGCAGGGCGTCAACCAGCTTGATGGTTTCCTGCTCCAGTTCCACCACGATCCCATCGATACGACCGACAAAGTAGCGATGCATGACCAGCGCGGGAATCGCCACGGTGAGCCCTGCGGCGGTGGTGATCAGCGCCTGGGAAATACCACCAGCTAACACACTGGCGTTGCCGGTACCCTGGGCCATTATCTCCGCAAACACCTTTATCATGCCCACCACGGTGCCGAGCAGGCCCAATAGCGGTGCAACCGCCGCAATCGTTCCCAGGGTATTGAGGTAGCGCTCCAGTTCGTGCACAACATGTCCCGCCGCTTCCTGGATGCTTTCTTTCATGACATCACGGCCATGAAAGGCGTTGCCCAGCCCGGCCGCGAGAATGCGCCCCAGGGGGGAGGACTGTTTGAGCGTCTTGAGTCTGCCTGCATCCATCTCACCAGCCTTGAGCTGTTTCCAGACAGTGGCCAGCAGATGGGGCGGAGCAATTTTCCTGGGGTTCAGGGTATAGAGTCGCTCAATGCAAATGGCGATTTCCAGCACCGAGCAGATCAGGATGAGCACCATCAACCAGCCGCCGGCAGTTAGCAATTCAAGCACGTATTCGCCCCTCGATTTATTGGTATGCCAGCATTATACGCACCGCCGCCAAGGAAGGAACAGCCGGGTGATGCTGGCAGGACAGCTCGACTTTTGAGCTACATCCAGAAATAGTGATGCTCAAGCCGATAGCGGTGCACAACCGCGGCCCTATCTGCTTCCAGGTCAAACACCAGCGCCCCACTGTCGATGGTGCTGTAGAGCTGCGCGCCGCTGCCCAGCAGGCGTTCCAGCGCATCGGGATGGGGATGGCCAAAGCGGTTAGCATAGCCGGCGCTGATCACCGCCAGCCGGGGCCTCACCGTCTTGAGCCAGGCGCGCGATGAGGAGGTCTGGCTGCCATGATGCCCCACCAGTAACCAGTCACTGCGTAACTGCTGGCCCAGGCTGCGTACCTGGTCCAGTTCTTGTACCCGCTCGATGTCCCCCGGCAGCAGCAGCCGATAACCATTGATCTCAAGTTGCAGGACACAGGAGCCATTGTTAGTGGAAAGGGATGCGCCCGGAGCCGGCGACAGGATCCGCAAGCGCGCAACGCTGGACCATTGCCACGCCTGCCCGGCGCTGCAGGGCCGACCCGCTCCAGAGACTACCGGACTGCCACCATACAGGAACTGCCTGACCGGCATGGCGGCCAGTATCGCCGCTGCGCCGGCACTGTGGTCACGATCCGGATGACTGATCACCAGGGTATCCAGTTCGCTGACGCCCTGCCTGCGCAGGTAGGGCAGGATCACCGTCGAAGCCATGCCGCCGCTGGCCGGGTCACCGCCACCGGTATCATAGAGCAAGGCTTTGTCACCATAGCGCACCACTACTGCTGTCCCCTGCCCCACGTCCAGCACGGCTACCCGGGCCAGGCCGGGGTCCAGGTTTGTCGTTGCCCGCAGCGGCAGTAACAACGGCAGCAGCAGTAACAGCGTCAGGGCTCGTAGTGATAGCGACGCAGGAACCACTAGCAACACTACCGCGACCACTGCCAGCAGCAACTCAGGCAAACCCGGCACCAGCGGCCTGAACAAACTGACTGCATTGGCTGCGAACTGCGCCAGCGGGAGCAGCTGGGTCAGCGGCCAGGCCGCCAGTTGCCACAGGGGAGCTTCCAGTGGTGGCACCAGGTAATGACTGGCCACAGCTGTCAGCGCCACCGGCACAACGACTAAACCAATCAGCGGAATCATCAGCAGATTGGCAACAGCTGCAACCAGGCTACTGCCACCAAACCACCAGGCGCCCAGCGGCACCATTACCAGCGACATAAAGCCATGGGTTACCAGCAGCCGCTGCCACCACGGCCAGCCAGGCTGCCAACAGGCCAGCCACAGCAGCGCTGCCACCGAGGCAAACGAAAGCCACAAGCCGCTGCCGAGTGCAGCCAGCGGATTCACCAGTAACACGATCACCGCCGCCAGCAGCAGGTTATTGGTTGCCGTGCTGCGCCGCCCCAGCAGCCCGGCAATAATGAAAGCTACCAGCATGCACAGGGCACGCTGGGTAGACAGCGAAAAACCGGCAAGCAACGCGTAAATGGCTGCGCAGCACAGTGCCAACAGCGGCGGCAGCCACAGCGCGTAACGTCCAGCCAATTGCAATACACGGGTGACCAAACCACCCAATAGATAGCCCATACCGGCAACCAGGCCAATATGCAGGCCGGATATCACCAGCAGGTGATTGATCCCGAATTGCTGCAACAGCATCCACAGCCGACTATCGATGCCACTTTTATCCGCCACCGTGACCGCCCGCAGTATGCCGGTCACATCAGCCGGCTGGGCCAGGGCGGAGATTCGCTCACTGATCGCCTGCCGTAAGCGATGGTGCCAGCCTGTCATTCCCCTCGCCGCGCCCAGCCAATGCGCTCCTGCCGCGGAAACACTGCCTGTCGCATCAATGCCTGTCTGGGCAAACCAGGCCTGCATATTGAAGGAGCCGGGGTTTGCCAGACCCCAGGGCTTTTTAAGTTTTAATTCAAACTCCCAACGGGCTCCAGGGATAATGCGTTGGTCCCCGTAATAGGACAACAATACCCGGCGCGGCCCCCTGCAGGACCGCGGGGTAACATTAGCAAGGCTGAACTCGAACCGCTGTCGCAAGCTGTCATCCGGCATACGACTGCTACGAGGCAACGATGCCACCTCGCCCTCGATCGACAGTGGAACGCCCTCGCAACGGGTCGCCAGCCGGCTGTCCAGCATGTCATGCCCACTCAGCGACGCCAGGGCAAAGCCCAACGCCATACCTGTGACCAGGGCAGCGCGCTCGCGTGCCGATGGCGGGAGTATGCCAGGCGCGAGCATGCCACTGACGCCAATGGCGATGACCATAAGGCCGATACATAAATTCAGGCCCGGCAAAGCTGGCAGCCAGGGAACCGGTATTATTCCCAGTACCAGGCCAATCATCCATGATCGCATCTAGAGTACCCGGTGTATTCTGGGCATAATATCCAACGGCTGGGCCCACTACTTTGCTCGCCCTTCTTCACTGCGTCCCAACAGGTCCAGTGAATCACACCAGCACAGGAAGCCGAACGTCAGATCCAGCCAGCATCCACTATGCCCAAAAAGACACTCAGAAGCCTGATCCCCACCCCTGCCCGTATACGCGAGATTAAATCCCTGCGTATCCTCGGTGAGTGGGTCTATGCCAGCAATTTGTGGCATCTCAATCGCTATTCAGCGTCGATGGCTTTTTTCGTGGGCCTTTTCGTCGCTTTCGTGCCGATTCCAAGCCAGATGGTGCTCGCGGCAGTGCTTGCGGTGTTACTGCGCTGCAACCTGCCTTTGTCTGTTGCCCTGGTGTGGGTTACCAACCCGGTCACCATGCCGGCAATCTTCTTTATGGCCTATAAAGTGGGCGCACTGATTATCGACGTGCCCGTCCAGGATATTGAGTTCGAACTCAGCGTTCATTGGTTTACCCACCAATTGACCTTGATCTGGCGCCCGTTCCTGCTCGGCTGCCTGATATGCGGTCTGTTTTGCGGGAGCGTGGGTTATTTCAGCGTCAGCATGGCGTGGCGGTACCGGGTGGTACGTCACTGGAAGGAGCGCAAGCGCAGGCGAGCGGAGCGCCAGCGTGCGGCTGCCACAGATAACATCGGGGATTAGGCGCTAACGATCCTGGTTGAGGACCAGCGCCGGTGCCAGTGCGGCTGCCCGCAGCGCGGGATAGATAGCCGCCAGCACGCACATGACAAACGCCACCGCACCGACGGTGAGAATATCCCCGGCCAGCACATCAACCGGCAGGAAAGACACCGGATACACATCGGTGTTCAGAAAGCGCATATCCAGCCAGGATTCGAGTTGCGCTACCAGCCCGGGCACCAGCTCGCTCCCCAGCGCGCCGCAGGCGCTGCCAAGGATCACCCCAACCAGGCCTATCATGGCGCCTTGCATAACGAAAATAGACGCAATGTCGCCCGGAGATGCACCCAGGGTGCGCAGGATCGCGATATTGGCCTGTTTATCAAATACCACCAGCACTAATGAGGAGACCACATTAAAGGCCGCCACTGCGATGATGGAGAACAGCAGGATTGAAATCAGATCCCGGGATAACTGGATAGCCGAATACAGGTTGCCGTGAGTCATTTTCCAGTTGGTAGCATAGTAGCCCGGCGGCAGCGTGTTGGTGAGCTCCCAGCCGATACGGGACGCTGCGAAGATATCCTCCACCGCCAGCCGCAGTCCACTCACCGCGCTGCCCAGTCCGGCTACCCGGGAGGCCAGCGGCAACTGTACTATGGCGGCGACCTGGTCCAGTTCGGTACCGGTATCGAGCACAGCCACCAGCTGCACAGTTTCAAACTGGGCCGGGCGGGATATGCCGCCCTGGCCCGGCACAATCAGGGTTAACTGCTGACCGGGTTCAACGCCCAGGCGCTGCGCCACGCCTATCCCCAGGATAAGGCCACTGGCCTGCTCCCGAAAACTGGCGATGGATTCGGCATCGAGGCTTGAGAACAGTCGCGCCACCACCGCCTCGTCGCTCGCGTCTATACCCACGCCCTTGGCCGTTTCAATATCACCGCCATGCATAAACAGTGCATCAAACTCGGTAAAAGGCGTGGCTTCCAGCACCTCCGGATGTTCTAGCGCCGCTTTAGCCTGCTCCTGCCAATCTTCCATGGGCAGGTGTGAGTACAGGGTGATATGGGGCACCATGCCCAGGATGCGCTCCCGCATTTCCTTGTCGAAACCGTTCATTACCGACAGCACAATGATCAACAGGCTGATCGCCAGTACCAGCCCCAGCATCGACAACGAGGACAGGAAGGTCGATAAGTGGCCCCCACCCACGGCGAAGGTGTAACGCAGGGCAATACGCAGTCGTTCAGCGAGGCTCACGGCTGGTCCTGCAGGCGGCCGTCCCGCAACTCCAGGGTGCGGTGCATGCGCCCGGCGATGGCCGGGTCGTGGGTCACCACGATAAAGGAAGCGCTCTCCTGACCCAATTCATCGATCAACGCCAATACCTGGGCGGCCGAGTGCGGGTCAAGATTACCGGTGGGTTCATCCATCAGCACACAGTCCGGGCTGCCAACCAGGGCCCGCGCAATGGCCACCCGCTGGCGCTCGCCCCCGGACAATTGGCCGGGCCGGTGGCTGAGGCGATGCGCCATACCAACGCGCGCCAGCATCTGCTCGGCGGCATCCCAGGCCTGCTGGCGCCGGTAACCGCGAATCAACAGCGGCATACCGACATTTTCCCTGGCGTCAAACTCGGGCAACAGATGATGGAACTGGTAAACAAAGCCCAGGCGGTTGTTACGCAAGCGACACAGGTCTTTCTCTTTCAATTTGGACAAGTCCTGGCCACTCATCAGTACCCGCCCGCTGGTGGGGTTATCCAGCCCACCCAACAGATTGAGCAAGGTGGATTTGCCGGAACCGGAGGCACCCACTACCGCGATTTTCTCACCGGCTTGCAGAGTGAAATTGATATCCTCAAGAACCGATACCGAGCGGTCGCCATCCTCGTAGACCCTGCCCAGGTTTTCGCACTGCAAGACACTGTCATTCATAGCGCAGGACCTCTGCGGGGGCGATCCGGGTGGCTCGCCAGGCCGGGTAGAGGGTTGCGACCAGGCTGAGCAGCAGAGAAGCCACTACCACGCCGCCTACATCCGACCATTGCAGGTCAGATGGCAATTCGCTGATAAAGTACACGCTAGGGTCGAACAATTTGACTCCCAATAAATTTTCCATAAATGCTGTGACCCGGGAGATGTTGGTCGCCAGGGCAACGCCCAGCAAGGTCCCCACCGAAATACCAACGATCGCCAGCCCCAGCCCATGGGCCATAAAGATCAGCATCACCCCGCCAGCCCGGGCACCCATAGTGCGCAATACGGCGATATCGCCGCGCTTCTCTGCCACTGACATTACCAGGGTAGACACGATGTTGAAGGCCGCGACCGCCACTACACTGAGCAGCAACAGGCTTACCATGATCTTCTCCATTTTTACCGCACTGAACAAGGAACCCTGGGTTTGGCTCCAGTCGGTGACCCGGTAATCCCCGGGCAGTTGTTTGGCCAAAGCAGCCATGGTCTGGGGCGCGCTGTACAAATCGACTGTTTTTACCTGCAGCCCATCCACCACACCCTGCTCGCCCAGCAGTCTTTGCCCGGTGGCCAGCGACACATAGGCCTGGTAGACGTCGGGCTGGGCACCCACCTGGAACAGGCCTGTTACCTGCAGGCGTTTGCTGCGTGGAAATACCCCCAGCGGGGTGACGGTGAGGCGTGGCACAGTGACATCGAGGTAGTCGCCTACGGTCACGCCAAGCATATGCGCAAGGGAAGCGCCTAGCACCACACTGAAACGCTGCTGGTCGAGACTGGCCAGCTCACCGGCCACCATGGCCTGGGGGATACTGGATACACCGGGCTCCAACCCGGTATCGATCGCCGTTAAGACCGCGCCTCGCAGGTTGCGTGCGCTGGAAAAAATAACCTTGTCGGACAGGTAGGGGGAAACGGCAACAACATTGGGGGCAGCTTGCACCCTGTCCAGGAGTAACTGCCAGTCGTGGATGCCACCAGCGGGCTGTTCGATATAGCCGTGGGCGACCAGAGACAGGATCCGTCCGCGTAGTTCACCGCCGAAACCGTTCATGACTGCCAGCACGGTAATCAGGCTGGCCACACCCAACACCATACCCAGCATGGACACCATGGAGATCACTGAGGTGAAACGATTGCGCTTGCGACTGAAGCTATAACGCAGGCCGATAAACGGCGCGTAATTGGCGATACTGCTGCCGGGAGTGCTCAAAGCGGAATGGCCGGCTTATTTATCGGCGCGGTAGTACAGTTCGGGGGCGGACTTATCCTCGGCTCCATCGCGGGTCTCTTCATCGCAACGATTGGGGTCACCGCCGCAGATGTCGCAGGACGTATCGATACCCAGCGCCCCCATGCCACCACAGGAGCCCTTGATCGGCGAGCGACCGAAAATCACGCCCACGGCCATGCCCGCCATTACCACGGCCATCACCACGACACTTATAAGAAACAGGGACATGCTGGTTTGCTCCGGAATCCTGCTGGATTCTACTGTTGGTCCGGTTCGCTGATTTCCAGGTACTGCCCAAACGCGGGCGTATGGCTGTGCTGAAAATCTGTACCGTGACGTTGAATGAAATATACAGCTAAACCATGGGCCAGTGCCACTGCCATGCCCTCCTGGGGGCCCAGTACCGTGAGTGCAGTAGCCCATGCATCGGCGATCATCGCACTATTATGGATAACCGTTACCGACACCAGATCATGGCTAACAGGGTAACCCGTACGCGGATCAATGCTGTGTGAATAGCGTTTGCCATCCACTTCAAAATAATTACGATAATCACCAGAGGTGGCGATGGCGGCATCGCTGATACGCATAGCTGCATTAACATCTATAGTGGCGCTGTCAGGCTGCTCAATGGCGATCCGCCACAGGTCGTCCCGGGGGCTGTTGCCTGCCAGACGCATCTCGCCACCCACTTCCACCAGGTAGCGGGACACGCCCTGAGTGTCCAGCCACTGGGCGACCCGGTCCACCGCATAACCCTTGGCAATTGAAGAAAAATCCAGCGACAGCTGGCCGCGTTTGAGCACCTGCCGGGCTTCGCCATCCACGCGCAGATTATCCTGGCCTATCTGCTCCAATAACCCGGCTATCTGTTTTGCTGGCGGTGGGCCATTGGCGGGCCCATCGGGACCAAAACCCCACAAATTGACCAGTGGCGCGACGGTTACATCATAGGCCCCGCCGCTCTGCCAACCCACTGCCAATGCCGTGGACAGGACCGCATAAAACTCAGGGGAGACGGGGAACCAGGTATCGGCAGCCAGGGCGTTAAAGCGGCTTATTTCGGAATCATCCCGGTAGGTTGACATACTCAGGTTTACCGATTCCAGTTCCTCCTCGATACCGCGCTGCAGCACGTCCGGGCTCGCACTACCCGGGCCCGGAACAATCGTGACGTGCCAGGTGGTACCCATACTGCCACCTTGCAGCTGTAGCGGGCCCCGTCGGCTGTCGCAGCCAGCGAGCGCAGTCGCCAACAGCAGGCAACCCATACAAAAAAGCCACCCTTGCGAGTGGCCTTTAAATGCGCGCTTCACATCAGCCGCCGAAGTCGTCCAACATGATGTTTTCAGGCTCTACACCCAGGTCGGTTAGCATACGGATAACCGCCGCATTCATCATGGGTGGTCCACACATGTAGTACTCGCAGTCTTCCGGGGCGGGGTGGTTCTTGAGGTACTCCTCGAATAATACATTGTGAATAAAGCCCGTATAGCCGGTCCAGTTGTCTTCAGGCTGCGGGTCAGACAGCGCAACTTGCCAGCTGAAATTGGGATTCTCAGCCGCCAGCGCATCGTATTCATCCTGGTAGAACATCTCGCGCATGGATCGCGCACCGTACCAGAAGGAGATCTTGCGCTTGGAATGGATGCGCTTGAGCTGGTCGAACAGATGCGAGCGCATGGGCGCCATGCCCGCGCCGCCACCGATGAACACCATCTCGGCATCGGTATCCTTGGCAAAGAATTCGCCGAAGGGGCCATAAACCTTAACCTTGTCACCGGGCTTCAGGCCAAACACCCAGGAGGACATCTGCCCGCAGGGGATGCCCTGGCTGCCAGGAGGAGGCGTTGCGATACGGATATTAAACTTAACGA
>Ga0102812_10001907_pt1 | contig 14215 bp, 11 predicted proteins | sample ColrivemetaGS713_FD_79334 | JGI IMG/M metagenome (GOLD analysis project Ga0102812, IMG submission 79334) | Estuarine microbial communities from the Columbia River estuary - Flood tide ETM metaG S.713 | ecosystem: Environmental > Aquatic > Marine > Intertidal zone > Estuary | place: USA... | reverse complement strand
TAGATGGTAAATCTGTAACAACTCAAGAGATCTCTAATTCTGAAAACCTTAAAGTATTAAGCTTTTGGGCGACATGGTGTGTGCCTTGTATTAATGAACTTGATGCAATTAGTGAAGTTTACGAAAAATGGCAAGATGAAACTAATGTTGAAATTATTGCGATATCTACAGACGATTCACGAACAAGACAACGCGTTAAACCTCTTGTAAATGGAAAAGGATGGGACTACCAAGTTCTAATTGATGAAAACCAAGACTTAAAGCGTGCACTTAATATAACTACCTTACCTCATGTTGTCATTATAAAAAACGGAGAAATTGTATATCGTCATAGTGGATATACACCTGGAGGTGAAGATGAATTATTTGATGTTATTTTAGAACATTCTAAATAATTATCGTCAACAAAATCAAAACTCACTAACAACCCATACCAAATGAAAAAACTAATAATTTTATTAGCATTTTGTCTTTCAGGACAAATACTATCAGCGCAATTAGTTGACAATCTAACTATAGGATTAGAATCTAATGGCGCTTGGTATAATGATGACAAAAAAACGGGATCTTTTTATGATGATGAAAACCAAGATGGAGACGAACATATAAGATTCAATAACTATTTAAAACTAGACTATAGGTTTTTAAATAATTTTACAGCATCTGTTCAATTAGAATCATACGAACCTTTCGCACTTATTAATTATTCGCCTAATTACGAAGGAACGAATCTCGGGACCTATTCTTTAAATTATAAAAATTCTAAATTAGACATTACTGCTGGGCATTTTTATTCTCAGTTTGGTAGTGGCTTAATTTTAAGAAACTGGGAAGACAGACAATTAGGAATTAATAATGCTTTGTTAGGTGGAAAAGTTGTTTACTCACCAGTAAATTATGCTTCTTTAACTGCACTTTACGGGAAACATCGCGTTGGTTTTGATACTTCTGAAGGTGAAGTTTTTGGATTTGATTCTGAAATTGATTTTTCTAGTATTTTAAACTTCGAAACTTCTGCTTTAAATTTAGGATTAAGCTATGTTGGAAGAAAAGAAGCTACAGAAGTAGTAGATCCAGAATTTAATGAATTAACCAATGCCTTTTCTGGTCGTTTAGATTTTAGTAGTGCTAATTTTTATTCTAGTGTTGAGTATGTCACAAAAGGTGATGATGCTTTAGTACAAATAATTAATGGTAATAATGTTTTTCCTGAAGATTTTATAAAATCAGGTAACGCACTTTTAGTAAATGCAGGTTACTCCAAATCTGGTTTTGGTCTTGATGCAACGTTTAGACGTCTTGAAAATATGAGTTTTTATTCAGATAGAAATACTGCTGGAAATGTTTATTTTGAAAATATCGTGAACTATGTACCAGCTTTAACAAAACAACACGACTACCTATTAACCAATATTTTTGTGTACCAACCTCAAGGTGTAGTAAACTTTATTTATGATGCTCAAATTTTTAAAGTTGGTGAAATTGGAGGGCAATTAGACCTTTATTATAAAATTAAAAAGGACACTCCATTAGGAGGTAAATATGGAACTAAAGTAGCAATAAACGCTTCTTATTGGGCTGGTCTTAAAGGAGATATTTCTACAGATTTTGCAAATCCTGATTACGACATGGACTTTTTTGGATTTGGAACAAAATATTTTTCAGACCTAAGTTTAGAAGTACGTAAAAAATGGAATCCAAAATTAAACTCAATATTTTATTATGTAAACCAATATGCTAACCAAAAAGAAATACTAAGTATTTTTTCTGCAGAAACTATAAAAACAAATATTGCAGTAGCAGAAACGACTTATAAATTAGGCAAAGGAAAATCTATTAGACTTGAAGCCCAAAAAATGTGGTCTAATTCAGACGATCATGATTGGATTGGAGGAACTTTAGAATATAATTTCAACTCTAAATTCTCTATTTATGTAAATGATATTTATAATGATGGTACTGATAAAGACACTGAAAAAACACACTATTACAACCTAGGTGGAAGTTTCACTAAAGGTGCAACACGTTTAGGACTTAATTATGGTCGCCAACGTGCAGGACTTGTTTGTGTTGGTGGTGTTTGTCGTTTTGTTCCAGAAGCAACTGGATTAACTGTTAACTTATCAATGTCGTTTTAGTAAACTTATGATAGTAGTAAAACAAAGCCTAAGAGATTTCTCAGGCTTTGTTTTACTTTAAGATAGACTATCCTTCTTTTAAATTTTCAGCACCTGGAAGCAAGCCAATTAATTCTTTTGGATTATGAATTATTACAGGCATATGCTGTGGACAAATATAAAATTTGCTGTCTTGGTAGTAAAATTTTGTAACTGGAATCTCTTCTGAAGACACCTTACACACTAAACATTCTCTATTTTTACTCATATTATTTTTTTTTAAAAGACAAATTTATCTTTTTTATTTAAAACAAAACCTAACATAAGTCATACTAATTTTTAAGTCTGTTTTTAATTGGTAAATGCACAACTTTTTTAGTATCAAAAAAATCCTCTTCAAAATAATCTGACAGATTAAATGTAGTTGCTTTTTCAAAGGTTTTAAGTTCTTCGGTTAAATCGCCTCCTTTTAAGTAAAGTATTCCATTTTTTAAATCATTAACACTCTTTTTATTTACTTTACCCTTAACCCATTTTACAAAATCAGGCATAGATGTAACTGCTCTACTTACAACAAAATCAAAGGTGTCATCTATTGCTTCTACTCTACTATGTGTAGCTTTAACATTTTGTAAACCAATTGCTTCAGAAATTGCTTTAACCACAGTTATTTTTTTATTGATACTATCTACTAAATGAAAAGTACATTTTGGATATAATATAGCTAATGGAATCCCAGGAAATCCTCCTCCTGTACCTACATCTAATATCGTAGTGCCATTTTTAAAATCCAAAACCTTTGCAATTCCTAATGAATGTAGTACATGTCGAAGATACAACTCCTCAATATCCTTTCTAGAAACAACATTTATTTTCGCATTCCAATCAGTATACAAATCATACAACTCAGCAAATTGTTGTTGTTGGACATCGGAAAGGTTTTGAAAATATTTTAGGATGCGTTCCATTTTAACATTTATTTAGCGCTAAAATAACCATTTTCTTTGCATATTAATTTAAATGAAGAGAAATAAGATGTCATTTATATTTATATTTGACACCAATAGTAAAAACTATAATTTTACGTTAATTATAGTATAATACACACTTATGACAAAACAAGTTTTATCATTTTCAAGAACAGACTCTGCAAAGTTTTTTAGAACTCTTAACAAAAGAGTGAACACATACTTTAAAGAGAATAATATTAAAAGAACAGGCAATTGGCAACTTTGGGTTAAAACTATTATTATGTTTTCCTTATTTTTAGCGCCTTATTTTTTAATTCTTACATTAAACTTACCTGGTTGGTCACAAATTCTTTTAACAATAGTTATGGGAATTGGAATGGCTGGAGTAGGTATGAATGTAATGCATGACGGTAACCATGGCTCTTTTTCTAACAAAGAATGGATAAATAGATTAATGGGAAGTAGTATTTATATTTTAGCTGGAAATGTTTACAATTGGCAAGTACAACATAATGTATTACACCACACTTACACTAATGTTCATGGACATGATGAAGATTTAGATGCAGGTAGAATTTTACGATTTACGAAAAACGCAGAATGGAAGTGGTATCATAAATTTCAACATTATTATTCTCTTTTACTTTACGGACTACTAACCATAAACTGGGCCATAACTACAGACTTTTTGCAAATGAAACGTTATATGAAGCGTAAGCTTTCTTATGGCGAATTACCAACTCCTTTAAAAAACTGGAGTAAACTCGTAATTTCTAAAGTACTGTATATTAGTATTTGGATTGTTTTACCATTACTTATACTTGATATGGCATGGTGGAAAATATTAATTGGATTTTTAATTATGCATTATACTGCAGGTTTGATATTAAGTGTTGTATTTCAATTAGCACATGTTATGGACGAAGCAGAAATGCCAATTCCAGATAAAGATGGAAATCTAAAAAACACCTGGGCTATTCACCAACTTAAAACTACTGTAAATTTTGGTGCAAAAAGCAAAATAACAAATTGGTTTACAGGTGGTTTGAATCATCAGGTTGAACATCATATTTTTCCAAATATTTCACATATACACTATGGAAAAATTGCGAAAATAGTTAAAGAAACAGCTAAAGAATTTAATTTACCTTATAACGAATATAAAACAACACGAAAGGCCATTATTGCTCACTTTAGATACCTTAAAGAAATGGGAATGAGGCCTCCTATACAAGCTTAAATTTACTAATTAATGAACCAACTATCAGAAAGAATTCAAAACATGGCTACTTCTGCAACTTTAGCTATGGCTGCTAAAGCGAGGGAATTAAGAGCAGAAGGAAAAGATATAATCGGATTAAGTCTAGGTGAACCCGATTTTAATACTCCAGATTTTATTAAAGATGCAGCTATTCAAGCTATAAATGATAATTACAATTCGTACTCTCCTGTAGATGGATATGTAGAATTAAAACAAGCCATAATTACAAAATTTAAGCGTGATAATAATTTAACCTATACATTACCTCAAATTATAGTTTCCAATGGAGCAAAACAATCTTTAGCAAATATTGCTGGTATATTATTAGATAAAGGTGACGAAGTAATTTTACCTTGTCCTTATTGGGTCAGCTATGCTGATATTGTAAAGCTTTCTGAAGGTGTTCCTGTAGAAGTAAAAACCTCTATAGATACCGATTTTAAAATGACGCCTTCACAATTAGAAGCTGCAATTACACCTAAAACCAAAATGATTTGGTTTAGCTCTCCATGTAATCCAAGTGGATCATTATATGGCAAAGAAGAATTAGCAGCTTTAGCTAAAGTTATATTGAAATACCCTAATATTTATGTGGTTTCAGATGAAATCTACGAGCATATAAACTATACTGGAAAACCTCATGCAAGTATGGCACAAGTTGAAGGTATGTTTGACCGAACAGTTACTGTAAATGGTGTTTCTAAAGCATTTGCAATGACGGGTTGGAGAATTGGATATATTGGTGCTCCAGATTGGATTGCAAGAGCTTGTAATAAAATGCAAGGCCAAGTAACAAGTGGTGCAAATTGTATAGCACAAAGAGCAACTATTACAGCCTTAACTGAATCTCCATCAAGAGTTAAGTTTATGATAGATGAATTTAAAGTGCGAAGAGATTTAGTTTTAGATTTACTAAATGATATTGAAGGCTTCGAAACTAATGTTCCTGAAGGAGCATTTTATGTATTTCCTAATGTCTCTTATTTCTTTGGAAAAACATTAAGAGGAAAAACAATTAAAAATGCAACAGATTTTTCTTTATACTTACTAGAAGAAGCATTAGTTGCTACGGTTACTGGTGATGCTTTTGGAAATCCTGATTGTATAAGAATTTCTTATGCTGCAAGTCAAGAACAAATAGTTGAAGCTATAAAACGCATAAGAGAAGTTGTAAGCTAATTTTATACATAATAAAAAACCAGAGAATGTAACTTCTCTGGTTTGATTAAATTTTATTGAAAACTGTCAACCTATTTTAGGACGACTCATTATAAACATATTTATCTGTTTCTCCAGAAAAAAGGTGTCATTAGTATTAATACAGTAAACAATTCTAGACGTCCAATTAACATTAGAAATGAACACCACCATTTTCCAATTGTAGGCATTTGAGAAAAATTATCTATTGGACTAAAATCTCCAAAAGCAGGACCTACATTTCCAAGACTTGATGCTGCAACTCCAGTAGCAGATTCAAAGTCTAAACCGAGTAAAGAAAATCCTAATGCACCAATAATAAAACTGAGCATATATAAAATAAAAAATGCCAATATATTAAAAACAATATCTCCAGAAATCGCCCTATTATTATATCTAACAGGAACTATAGCGTTAGGATGAAGTGTACGTTTAAACTCTAAAAATCCGTTTTTAATCATAAGTAAATGCCTCACAACTTTTACACCACCAGAAGTACTTCCTGCTGAACCTCCCAGAAACATTAGCCCAAAGAAGAAAACCACTAAAAACGGTGTCCATAATGTAAAATCTGCAGTAACAAATCCAGTTGTTGTAATAACAGCAATTACTTGAAACAAGGAATGTCTAAAGGCACTTTCTGCTTCTCCCCAAACCATTGGGTGTGCTATTGAAGATTGGGAAGGATCTGCATAAAAATAAATTACTACAGCAGCAATAACTGTAAAGATAGCTACAAACTTGAAGTATAGTTTAAATTCTTCGTCATGTATGATTTTTTGGATTTTCCCTTTAAAAGCAAAGTAACTTAATATAAAATTCATTCCTGCTAAGAACATAAATACAATTACAATGTATTGAATTATGGGTTGTGTATTATAATGGGCTAAACTTGCGTTTTTAGTTGAAAAACCTCCTGTAGACAACGTACACATACTGTGGTTAACTGCATCAAAAAAGCTCATACCTGCAACTTTCAGTAATACCGTTTCTGCGGCTGTATAACCAAAATAAATTAACCAAAGACGCTTAGCTGTATCAGTAATTCTTGGATGTAATTTATCTGCACTAGGGCCAGGAGCTTCAGCAGCAAATAATTCCATACCTCCAATACCTAATAAAGGTAAAATTGCAATAGCTAATACAATTATTCCCATACCACCAATCCAATGTGTTAAACTCCTCCAAAAAAGAATTCCTTTTGGTAAGATTTCAATATCTGTTAATATTGTTGAACCTGTAGTTGTGTAACCTGAAATTGTTTCAAAAAATGCATTTGTGAAATTAGGAATTGCTCCAGTAAACAAATAGGGAATTGTACCTGAAAGTGCCATAATTATCCAACCAAAAGTTACGACAACATAGCCTTCACGTTTATTCATTTCCTTTTTATGTTTCATTGAAGACAACATAAAAACAATACCTAAAACTAAAACTGAAATTCCAGAATAAACTAAATCTAAAGTTACTCCATCTTTGTATATAAAACTAACTAATGCAGCTGTAAGCATAAATCCACCATTAAATAATAGTAATAAACCAAAAAAGTGGATAATAATTTTAAAATTTAGTTTCACTTAGAATTAATTTAGACTAAAAGAAAAAGCTTTCTACTTTTTTTATTGAAGTAGGTAAACAGCAAACTACTACTCTATCTCCTGCTTCAATATTAAAATCACCAAGAGCAAGCATACCTTCACCATCTCTAATTACACCTCCAATAATCGCTGTTAAAGGAAAGTTTAGGTTTTTAATAACTTTATTGCAGATTTTTGAATTGGGTTTTACAATAAACTCTAAAAGTTCAGCATTCATACTGCTTAATTTTGTCATAGCGACAACATCTCCTTTTCTTATGTATCTGAATATTTTATTAGCAGCTAAAAGTTTTTTATTAATTAAAGTATCTATACCAATGGAGTGAGAAAGCTCAAAGTAGTCCATGTTTTCAACAAGTGCTATCGTTTTTTTAACGCCTCTATTTTTAGCTACAAGACTTGAAATAATATTCGTTTCAGAATTACCAGTTACTGCTATAAAGGCATCCATTTCAGAAATGTTTTCTTCTTCTAAAAGCTCAACATTTCTACCATCACCTCTAATTACAAGTGCATTAGGTAAACGATCCGCTAACTCAAAAGCACGATCTTTACTATTCTCGACTAATTTAACATTAAATCTTCCATGTTTATTTGTTAAATTTTTAGTGGTTTTTCTTCCAATTCTTCCACCACCAAGAATCATTACATTTTTAATGACAGTTTTATATAAACCTGCTAATTTGCATAATTCTTCGTCTCCTCCTTTTGAAGTTATAAAAACCACATGATCATCTTTTGCAAACATTGTATCACCTCTAGGGATTATTGTAAGATGTGAACCAAAACGCTGTATTGCAATAGGAACAAAATGAACATTAGGTATCATTTGTGCTGCTTCTTTTACAGATTTTCCTATGATTTGGGCTGTATCTGTAAGGTTTAATCCTAACATTGTTAAGGCGCCATCTTCAAACTCGTAAGTATCATTAAAAACAGACTGATTTAATAAAAGTTCGATTTCTTTTGCAGCTAATTGTTCTGGAGAAATTAATTCATCTATTCCAAATTTTGTAAACCCAACTTCATCTTTAAAATCTATAAATTCGGTATTAGAAATTCTAGCAATTGTTTTTTGTGCTCCTAGTTGTTTCGCTAAAACACAAGCTGTAATATTTGTAGTTTGAGATGAAGTAACCGCAATAAATAATTCTGCAGATTTAATTTTTGCTTCATTAAGCATTCTTATTGATGTAGCATCTCCATTAAGTACTTTTATATCTAAGTGAGACTCTGCATAAACAAGACTATGTTTATTGGGATCTATTAAGGTAATTTCCTGAGATTCGTATGATAAAAGCTTTGCTAAATGAAATCCAACCTCACCTGCTCCAGCAATTATTATTTTCATTCGTTTTTAATTAAAAAAGATTAGCAAATATAAGTTATTTTTAGGGATTTGAATATGAATTGTATTTCTTTGCATTTAATAAATATCAGAAAAATATATTTGTTTAATACAATTTAATGGCAGAAAAAATAAAACCATATAAAGACAGTTCTTTAAGTAAAAAAGAACAGGTTGCCACAATGTTCGATAATATTTCAAAAGAATACGATGGTCTTAATCGTGTTATTTCATTTGGAATCGACGTTAAATGGAGAAAAAAGGTTGTTAAATTTGTTGCGAAACAAAACCCTTCTAACATATTAGATATTGCTACAGGAACTGGTGATCTTGCAATAAATTTAGCTGAAACAAATGCTTCTAAAATAATTGGATTAGATATTAGCAATGGTATGCTAGAAGTAGGAAGGAAGAAAATTACAAAACATAATCTTGATGCTAAAATTGAAATGGTAATTGGTGATTCTGAAAATTTACCTTTTGAGGATAATACTTTTGATGCTATAACTGTTGCATTTGGAATAAGAAATTTCGAAAACCTAGAAAAAGGATTATCAGAAATATTAAGAGTTTTAAAACCAACAGGTTTATTTGTAATTCTTGAAACTTCTGTGCCAACAAAAACACCATTTAAACAAGGTTATAATTTTTATACCAAAGGCATTATGCCTCTTATAGGAAAGCTGTTTTCTAAAGACAAATCTGCTTACACCTATTTAAGTAAATCTGCATCTGTTTTTCCTCATGGTGAAGAACTTAACAATATTTTAGAAAAAATTGGGTTTATAAATGCAACAGCTTTACCTCAAACCTTAGGTGTAGCTACAATTTATTTAGCAACAAAACATTAGCATGAAGAACCTGTTTTTCGTTTTTTTATTTTTCATATTTGCACAAAGTGCTTCAGCTCAGTTATTTAGTAAAGAAAGAATTAAAAATATTGAGAATTTTGACAAAGATCGTTGGACTTGGGGTTATTTTCTTGGGTTTAATAATTATGATTTTAACTTTGATTACGAGCATAATATAAACGATATACAAGTTGAAAAAACTGGTGGTTTTAATGTAGGTCTAATTGGAAATTTAAGATTAAACGAACACTTTGATGTTAGATTTGAGCCAGGTTTATATATAACAAGACGATTATTACATTATAATCCAAGTTATTTTGCCGGACAATCTTATAATGATGCTGATCTAGAAAGAGAAGTCCGTTCTACGTATATCCATCTTCCACTACTTTTAAAAATATCTACTAAACGTTTAAATAATTTCAAACCATTTATTGTTGGAGGATTTTCTACTGCCTTAAATTTATCTAGTAATCAAGAAAACCCAAACGATAATAAAAATGGTGAGTTTAGAGTTGTAAAAGGTAATTTATATTATGAGCTTGGAGTAGGAATTGACTTTTACTTATATTGGTTTAAGTTTACGCCTTCAATAAGAGGTGTGTTTTCTCTAAAAGATGAATTAATAAGAGATGAAGACCCAAATAGTCCTTGGACTGGTAATGTAGTTTCAATGAAAACTCGAGGTGTTTTTATTAATTTTACTTTCCAATAAGTCTTCTTTTAAATTCGCTTAATAAAACTGCAGTGGCATTTGCTACGTTAAGACTTTCAGTTTCTTGTAAATTACCAAATCTTGGGATTGATATTCTTTGCTCTATAAGAGATTCTATATTTGAAGAAATTCCATTTGCTTCATTACCTAAAACTATAATTCCTTTTTCAGGTAAATTCAACTTATACACATTATCACCATCCATAAAAGCACCAAATTTAATTTCTTTTCTTTCAGATAGTAAATTATTTAAATCAACATAAGTTATATTAACTCTTTTTATTGAGCCCATAGATGCTTGAATAACTTTTGGATTGTAACAGTCTACTGTTTCTTCATTACAAATTAAATCCTCTACTCCAAACCAATCGCATAACCGTATAATTGTCCCTAAGTTGCCTGGATCTCTAACATTATCTAAAGCAACAACCAACTTGCTAAAATCTATTTTTTTTGGCTTTGGAATTTTAAATAGTGCCAAAGCTGTATTTGGTGTTTTAAGAAAACTGATTTTTTTTAATTCTGCTTCAGAGATTTGAGTAGTTAAAACATCCAAAGCACTAAAATTTAACGTAGTTGTATACAGTTGTGCTAATTCAAAATTAGAATTTAAAAGTTCTTTTATAGTCTTAACACCTTCAACAACAAAAAGCTGGTGTTGTACTCTATATTTTTTTTGTTTTAAAAGCGTTATAAGCTTTATTTGGTTTTTACTTAACATTATAAAAATGTACTTTTGAGCAATTAGTGCCTTTAAACAGTAAATCTAAATCTAATTATTGGTAGTTGAAAAAATCTCGTATAAAAATATCACTTTTTATCATGATTATTATGTTTGCAACATCTTGTAATGTTGTTAAACGTGTTAGTGAAAATCAACACCTATTAACACAAACTAATGTAAAGGTAAATGGGAAGTCAAATAATACCGAAGCGATAAATAATCTTTTAGTTCAAAAGAATAATAGTACAGTATTTAATTACCCTTTACGATTACATATATATAACCTAGCAAGAGATAACAAAGATTCTATTTTTGAAGCCTGGTTAGATAAAAACCCAAAGCGTAGAGAACGTTTAACTAAAAAATTATCTTTAAAGCAATTACATCAACTTAAACAATCTTCACTTAATTTCAACAATTGGATAAAAACAACAGGAGAAGCTCCTATAATACTAGATTCCATAAAAACATTAAAATCTAAGAATAATCTAGAAAAATATTTTTTTGCAAATGGTTGGTTTAACAGAAAAGTATCATTTGAAATTGATCGAAAAGAAAATAAACGCGCAACTGTTTCTTACTTTGTAGATTCAGGGAAACCTTATAAATTAGATACTATTTCAAGTACAATTGTATCGCCTGTAATTGACAAACTGTTTAAAAAAGTAAAAAAACAATCTTTATTAATAAAAGGAAATCAATTTAAAGCTGTCGATTTTGAAAATGAACGTGAACGCTTAACATCAGAATTTAGAAATTCTGGTGTTTATCATTTTTCTCAAGATTACATTCGCTTTGAAAACGATACGATAGGCACAAACAAGAAAGTAAATGTTAATGTACAAATACAAAATAGAATTATTAGAAACGAAGATTCTATATCGCGAGTACCTTTTAATATTTATAAAATTAGAGATGTAAATATAGTAACAGATGATGCTTTTGAAAATAGAGGCAAACCATATTTAGACTCCATAAATTATGAAGGTTATAACCTTTTTAGTTATGGAAAAATGAAATACAGACCTAAAGCACTTACAGATGCTGTATTGATAGCTAAAGGAAATATATTTTCAGACATAGATAGAACAAGAAGTTATCGTTATTTAAATGAGCTAAGAACCTTTAAGTATCCAAACATAGAGTATGTTGAAAATGCTATTGATTCTACTTTAACAGCAAATATTTTTCTAACACAACGAAAGAAATATGGTTTAGGTTTTGATTTTAATATTTCACAAAGTAATATTCAAACTGTTGGATTTTCATTTAGCACTTCATTATTAACTAGAAATGTATTCAGAGGTGCTGAAACACTTGAAATCTCAGCTTTAGGTTCTATTGGAGCTTCCAAAGATGGTTCTGAAGATAACAGCCAGTTTTTTGATATTAATGAATTAGGTACAGATGTTAAATTAACTATTCCAAGATTATTTTTCCCTTTAAATACTGAAAGAATAATCCCTAAATACATGTCACCCAGTACACGTATTAGTGTTGGTCTAACTAGTCAAAAAAATATTGGACTTGACAAGCAAACTATTAATGGAATTTTTAATTATTATTGGTATCCATCAGAAACTGTTACCAATAGTATTGATTTATTTAACACTCAATATGTCAACAACTTAAATCCTAATAATTATTTTAGTGTTTATCAAAACTCATTTGATAATTTAGAAGATATTGCTCTTAATTCTTACAATACTCCAAGTGAATATCTTGAAACAGATCAAAATGGAAATGAAAATTTAATTAAGGATACTGCAGATCAGTTTATAGATCTTGTATTAAATGATTCCGGTTTTCAATCTTCAAATCCAAATGAATATCAAACTGTAGACAACATAGATGAAAGAAAAGACAGGCTTACAGAAAACAACTTTATACTAGCAAGTAATTTTAGTTATATAAAAGATAGACGTGAAAACGTATTTGATAATGACTTTTCAATATTTAGATTTAAAGTAGAATTAGCTGGAAACCTATTATCATCTGTTTCAAAATTATTAAATCAAGAAACAGATCTAGAAGGTAATTATTTAATTTCAGGAATTAAATTTTCACAATATGTAAAAACTGAATTTGATTATATTAAACTTTGGAATGTTGGCAATAACAATGTTTTGGCAATGCGCAGTTTTTTTGGAATTGCAATTCCTTACGGAAATTCTACTAGTATCCCCTTTTCTAAAAGTTTCTTTGCAGGTGGAGCAAACGACAACAGAGCTTGGACAGCCTACAATTTAGGCCCAGGAAGTTCAGACAGTAATAACGAATACAATGAAGCTAATATGAAAATAACTTTAAGCTTAGAACATCGTTATAAACTTTTTGGAAATTTAAATGGTGCTTTCTTTATTGATGCTGGAAACATTTGGAATGTATTAGACGATGTTAATGATAATAACGCAACATTCTCTGGTTTAGACTCACTTAAAGATATAGCAATAGGGGCAGGTTTTGGTTTAAGGTATGATTTTGGATTCTTCATATTGAGAGGCGATATTGGTTTTAAAACTTACGATCCTTCTTACAAAGATCAAAATCGTTGGCTCAACGATTTTAACTTCGGACACGCTGTCTATAACATTGGAATTAACTATCCTTTCTAGAATTAATTAAAAGTTATAAACTACATCGTTTTAGTATGTTTAAACGACTTAACTACTTGAAAAAAAGCACTATTATTATATAAATATTGATTATTTTTGGTGTTTAATGTGTAATACAAAAACTAAATAATTATGAGTCATAATATTAAACCTGGAGTAGCTACAGGAAGAGCAGTTCAAGAAATTTTTAAATATGCAAAAGAAAAAGGATTTGCGCTTCCAGCAGTTAATGTAATTGGATCGAGTTCTATAAATGGCGTTTTAGAAACTGCTAGAGATTTAAACGCTCCAGTAATCATTCAATTTTCAAATGGTGGTGGTGTTTTCAATGCAGGAAAAGGACTTTCTAACGAAGGTCAAAAAGCAGCAATTGCTGGTTCAGTCGCTGGTGCAAAACACATACATTTAATGGCAGAAGCTTATGGTGTACCTGTTATTTTACATACAGATCATTGTGCTAAAAAACTTTTACCTTGGATAGATGGTTTATTAGATGCTAGTGAAAAGCATTTTGAAGAAACTGGAAAACCGCTTTATAGTTCTCACATGATTGATTTATCTGAAGAACCAATTGAAGAAAACATTGAAATCTGCAAACAATATCTTGCAAGAATGTCTAAAATGGGAATGACTCTTGAAATTGAATTAGGCATTACAGGAGGAGAAGAAGATGGTGTTGACAATAGTGATGTTGATGAATCTAAATTATATACACAACCTGAAGAAGTTGCTTATGCATATGAAGAATTAAGTAAAGTAAGTGATCAATTTACTATTGCTGCTGCTTTTGGAAATGTACATGGTGTTTACAAGCCAGG
>Ga0102812_10001904_pt1 | contig 14237 bp, 12 predicted proteins | sample ColrivemetaGS713_FD_79334 | JGI IMG/M metagenome (GOLD analysis project Ga0102812, IMG submission 79334) | Estuarine microbial communities from the Columbia River estuary - Flood tide ETM metaG S.713 | ecosystem: Environmental > Aquatic > Marine > Intertidal zone > Estuary | place: USA... | reverse complement strand
TAGCTGGAATATTATTTGTAATCATCAGCGTTACTCCCTTAAGACAGTGGATGCTTAATAGCATTCCAATGAATCTAAGAATTGCTATGGGGGCAGGTGTTGGCTTATTTGTGGGTTTTATTGGTTTAAAAACCGGTGGGATTATTGTTCAGAATGAAGCAACTTTCTTAAGTATGGGTGATTTTAAGAATGTTGAAACCTTGCTTGCAGCTATTGGTTTTCTATTAATCTTAGTATTGGCTATAAGAAAGGTAACTGGTGCAATAATTATTGGTGTTTTGACAGTTACTATCTCGGGGTTATTGCTTGGTTTAATTAACTTCAATGGTTTTGTCTCTTCACCACCTGATTTAATGCCAACATTATTGAAACTAGACATTGTTGGAGCATTAGATGTTGCAATGATAAGCATTATTATTTCTTTTCTTTTTGTTAATTTATTTGATACCGCTGGTACTCTTCTTGGTGTAGCATCTCGCGCAAATCTTATTGATGAGTTTGGAAAAATTAAAAATCTTGATAAGGCTCTTAAAGCAGACAGCACAGCTAGTGTTATTGGATCATTTTTAGGCTGCTCCCCAGTTACAAGTTATGTTGAAAGTTCTGCAGGCGTTGAAGCTGGTGGAAGAACAGGGTTAACTGCAATAATAGTAGGTTTGTTTTTCTTGATAGCAATTTTTTTCTCACCTCTTGCATCCGTTGTTCCAAGCTATGCAACAGCTGGAGCTCTTGTGTATATTGCAATCTTAATGCTCAGTGAAATGGAGAAACTTGATTGGTCAGATAATACTGAGTTGTTACCTGCGCTTATTATGATAATCATGATTCCTTTAACTTTTTCTATTGCAAATGGAATAGCTTTAGGATTTATTTCTTTTGTTGTTCTGAAATTTGCAGCTGGAAAAAAATCAGATATCACAATTGGAGCTTGGTTCCTTTTGATAATTTTCATATTTAAATTTGCAATACTTGTTTAAGCAAGTATCTAAAATTAAAGTTCAACACTTATATTTTTGTTATCCTAAAATGCCTTTAACGGATGTAATAACTTGATCAATATTCAAGCCTATTGATAATGGCAGTCTTACTATTCTTTCGGAAATACTGTCAGTATTCTTCATACATCCAGAAACGCGACCATAAATCTTTCCAGCTTTAGAGCTATGAAGAGGAATATAATGAAATACACAATTAATATTTCTTTCGTGCATTTTTGAAATAAAATTGTCTCGTTGAGTTTTATTCTTGAGAATTAAGTAAAAAATATGACCATTATGTTTAATATCACTCGTAACATTTGGTATCCGAAATGTTTCATTATTTGATAAATCCATAAAGGCATCATGATACTTTTTCCATAAGCATAATCTTTTTTGAGTTATTATCTCCGCACTTTCGAGTTGTGCCAATAAAAAAGCTGAAACGAGCTCGCCAGAAAGATAAGATGAGCCGATATCAACCCATGAATATTTATTAGCTATTCCTTGTTCAAATTTTGTTCTATTTGTTCCTTTTTGTCTGATAATTTCTGCTCTTTCAACCAGGTCTGAATTATTGACAAGAAGTGCTCCACCTTCTCCGGAAATAATGTTTTTAGTTTCATGAAAACTATAACAACCAATATCACCAATTGATCCAAGGTACTTATTTTTATGTTTAGCTAATATTCCTTGAGCAGCATCTTCAATTACTATAAGTTTATTCTTCCTAGCTATTTCTAAAATTTTGTCCATATCACAACTAACCCCAGCATAATGTACTACTAATATAGCTTTTGTATTAGCTGTAATTGCATCTTCAATTAAGTCTGGATCAATATTTAATGACTTTTTATTTATATCTATAAAAACAGGAACTCCACCCCTTAAGACAAAAGCGTTTGCACTTGAAACAAAAGTATAAGATGGCATTAAAATTTCATCACCTTGTTTTATATTGGCAAGAATAGCAGCAATTTCTAGTGCTGCGGTGCAAGAATGAGTTATTAAAGCTCTATGACATCCAGTATTTTCTTCAATCCACTTACTGCATTTTTTTGTAAAAAAGCCGTCACCAGCCAGTTGTCCATTAAGAACAGCCTGCTTCATATATTTGATTTCATTACCGGATAAATATGGTTTATTAAAAACTATCATTATTATTAGGCTTGTTATTTTTTTCTAAAAACAACTTTATTAAGCATCAAGTACAAATAAATGGCAACTAAAATAACCATTATTGCCTGAACATATTGATGCTTAAAACCATAAATATCAACCATGAAATAAATTGATATCAAATTTATTAAAAACGCAGAAATATGAACTATTAAGAATTTTGATATTGATGGGTATTTTATAGAATTAATGAAGGAATATTTTTTATGCAAAAAAAAACCGATAATTAAAAAAGAAATATATGTTAATGAAACTGCAATTTTGGGATCAATATTAATAGAGGTTAAAAAAAGATAAGTTAAGAAACCCAATAAGTTTAAAAAAATACCATTCAGCGAGTACCTAATAAAGGTATTATTAAAAATAAAATTCAAAGTTTCATGCAGCCTTATTCTGTATTATTTCCCAAAAATCTTCTGTTATTTTTGAAAGTTCGCAAGGAAGATGAGCTCCTGTGAGCAAACATTTCTCTGATAAGACATCTATGCTTACTGGTTTAAAATCATTACTAATGCATTGTTGTTTATTTATTGCGGCAAGCAAACATAAACATCCACAGCGAAAAATGAGATTTGCTAAGTCATCAGAAAAAAAAGTATATCTACCTGAAGAAAAAGAAATTTGAGCAATATGCTTACCCATATCTACCTCTTTTTCAGCATAATGAGAGGTTACGCCTAATTTGCTACAGCCTTCCTTTAAGGCATGCTGAACAGGAATCATGCCAATCAAGCCACCAAAAGATGGTAGAAGGGAATAATGAAGGTTTATTAATTTTTTTTCAAAAGTTTTGATAATTTTAGTATCAATAATTTTATGAATTGAGGTAACTATCAAATCAGGTTCTAATTTAATCAAATGTTTGTGAAGAGCGATTTGTCCTTTATCTTTAAAATCTATAATTTTATATGCAATTTTTTTTTTTACAGCAATATCTATAGCCCCACAATGACGATCTGCAACTACATTAATAATTTGATGATTTTTTAAATATCTTCTTTTTATGGCTTCATAAATAAAATGAAGGTTTCCACCATTGCCAGAAACTAGAAAAACTATTTTTTTTTTATTTATATTCATGAATTTTCTTTATTATTGTGTAAGGTCTATTCTTTGTTTCTATGAAGATTTTAGATAGATATATGCCAACAATTCCAATAAATGAGATTGTTAGTCCGCCAAGGAACCATAGAGAAGCCATTACGGATGTCCAGCCAGGTAATGATTGCATTAAAAATAATTTAGAATAAATTAAGTAAAATGAATACACAAGGGATAATAAAAAAATGATTAATCCTACATAAAATATACCGATTAATGGTTTATTGGAAAAGGATGTTATTGAATTAATTAATAAAGAAACTTTTAAGTTGAATGAATATGTTGATTTATTCCTATAAGATTTAGAAATATATATAGAGTCCTGCTTAAAACCAGTAATCAACCAGAGACCTGCAATAAATAACTCATGCTCATTATGCAAAGTTAAAGCATCTACATAGCTTTTTTTCATAAGACGGATAGTGGATTGATTTTCTTTAAAAGGAAGACCAGTAATTTTTTTAAGAGATTTCCAGAAAATTTTTCCGGTTAACCTCTCAAATCTCTTTCCTTTTCTTTTATCCTGAACACCAAAAACTACATCCGAATCGTTTTCATTCATTGCGCTTATAAAATTTTTGAGGTACTCGGGTTTTTCTTCCAAATCTGAGTCTATTAAGAATATTTTATCGCCTGAGGCATTTTTTAACCCAGTCATCATAGCTTTATGATGTCCAAAATTTCTCGAAAGCTCAATAACCCTAACTTGATTATCTTTTTTTGCAATTTCACATGCTAAATTTAGACTATTATCAGGAGAATGATCATCAACAAAAATTATTTCATAATTTACAATATTAAGATTTGTAATTGTATTCAAAAGTCTTTTATAGAATTGATTTATATAGCTTTCGCTTAAATAAAGAGTGGTTACAATTGAAAGCTTCATAATTATCTATACTTTAAAAAATTTATAGAATTTGGTCCACAATTAAATAATAAATCAAGAATACTTACATTATGATCAAACTCACCCCATAACTGATTATATTCTTGATAGCCACTATAATCCATCCACTCTATAGCAACACCAGATTGTTGAAATAAATCCATGTCAATATAATTCTTACCTGCAGGTCCAGATAAATAAGTTTTTGCATTTGTTTGCAAGCATAAATCAATAAGTTTGTTTGATTTTTCATTTACAAGAGAGAAATCTTTTGATTCTTTGATATTTGTATTTATACTTAAATACTCACATATGTGTTTGATAAATGTTTTATTCACTTCACTCAAATGGGTAAAGTTAAAATCTAAGTAAAGTGGCTTTAACCATTTTGCTATATCTAAAAAATAAGCAGATGATCCATAATTTATCTCTATTAAATTCCAATGTTTTTTTTGCCAATTATTATCCACTTTGACATCACATATTTTTCTTTTAATATTTTTCCCAACAGGAATCGAAATCCATGATGAGCCACTTCTAGTTTTAATTAGATTTCTATTTCGCCAATCATTTTTTGTGAACTGAACATCATCAAGAATTATAAATAAATCTGATGCTGCTATGATATCAAAATAACCTTTCCACGGTATGTAATTTGACTGAATTATTGCTAACTTCATTTTTATTTAGGTAATTGATTATATTAACTTAGCATACTAACACGAACACATAGGATTAAAATTCCCATATATAGCGGGCCTGCAAGTATGTAAGCTAAGGAAATATTTGAGCTTTTTGTTAAAAAATTAAAAAAGTAAAAACTAATTCCTATCGAAAAGAGAATACTAAAAATATACGAGTATCCTTGCAAGTGTACAGAAAATGATTGCTGAAATAAAAACATTAGGAAAATAAAACTAAAACTAAGAGGTAAAACGATTTTTTTTAATTGAGCATATTTTAAAGCGGCGCAGAACAATCCAATGATTGCAAAAATTGACAATATTATTAAACTTGAGATCGATAGAATGCAGTTATAAGCTTCAATGCCTATATTTAAATCTGATGTCAACATTGAATTATCATAACTATAAACACATTTAGTAACTCTGTTTCCACCCAAAAATTGCATTGCGCCTAATATGCCACCATTATGTATATCTAATCCAGAGATTCCAATTCTTTCAAGTGCAGATGAGCCAGATACATTGTCTAAGTTGTTTTGGGCCGAAATTCTGAATATAAAAAATAAAATCAATGAAATGCATAATGAAATAAAATATTCTAGCCCTCTTGTATAAGTTGACAAGGATGGAAAATAATTTTTGTTATCAATCGGCTCCTTCATAACTTTAGGAATTATAAAGATAAGTAAATAAAAAAGGCAGATGGCAAAGCTCCATACAAAGTTAAATAATCCAGCAATGAAAATAAAGAAAATGCTAAGTTTTTTTAAATCATAAATGCCGCTCAAAATACTTAACATAAAAAATAAAAGGAAATAAATTTCTGTCCAGCCGGCAATAATCATTTTATAGGTCCACGGGCTAATGATAAATAAAGAGAATACTAAAACACCTATAATAAAATTAGGCACAGAAATTCGATTTAAGTAAATTACCATTATTTCACTAAGAATCAAAGCCGTAAAAAAAATAGATATCTTGTCAGCAAGATGCGCATGATTGATTAGTGCTTCAAGTCCAAAAAAATGATTTATAAATATGTATGGCAAAAATGAAAAGCCGTGCGTTGATAAGTAGATCTTATCGTTCCAAAATGAGGCATCAAGATTGCAATCTACGCAATCTGACCAAATGGTATAACCATATGAGGAAAAATATCCATTAAATTCCAAATACTGAACTGCATTTATTATTCTTTGTGCGTGCCAATCCTGCCAATCTGATCCCAATGGTGCATATATCGATATGAATGATATGTAGGTCATCCAAATAAAAAAATATGAACTTAATCTAAGAAAATTCATTGCCTATCAAATTTAGATTTAATAAATGCAAAAGTTTTGGTTATGTCTAAAAGCGCAGATAGAAAAATGATAAACATAAAATTTATTGGAAATATAAACATAAAACTCTCGCCTTTTTTTCTTGGTAGATACAAACCTCTAATGTAAAAATAAATCATAATTATTGAAAAAAAACTTATCTTTGTAATATTTGGAATATAAAAAATACTTGTCGTGTCCCAGGCAGCCAGAATCCTATTCCAGTTATATGCAAATAAAACTGCAAAAATTGATATACCATAATAATAGTAATTTTTATGTCTTTGCCGATGAGGAAGCTTTGAACTGTGTGAATAGTTCCTAAACCATTTTTTTAGCAATTGAAAAATATTGATGCGATTCAGCTTGTCATAACTCAAGAATTGTTGAGAAAAACACATATTAATTTTTTGAAGTTCAGCTCTATACATCCAATCTCCATCTTCTCCAGCGCGAGTGGTCTCAATAAATAGTCCGCATTTATTAAAAATATCTTTTTTTAAAATAGAGCCTGGAAAAGTTTTTATAGGCTTTCTTCCAAATGTGCATGCTCTTATAATTTTTGCTGTGAATGTATTGGCCTCATAGTAGGTTCTTCCCCACACTCCATCAGAATTATTAGCATTTATATGATTGATTCCATCTAACATCCATTTATTACTTGGGTGTGTATATGCATCGAGAAAGGCAATCATAGAATTGGTTGATTTATTTATACCTATATTTCTTGCATGGCCTGGATACATATTTTTTTTGTGAATAATTAAAACTTTAATATTATTGTTATTAAAATACTTTAATAAATCACTTGATAGACTTGGTTCCTTAATAGATGAGTCAATTATCAGAATCTCATTCGGCATAATTTCCCAATTAGAAATACTATTCAATAATTGTAACAACTTCTTTTTATCATTATGACTTGGAATAATTAGTGAAATTTCTTTTACCATATTTATATTTTTTGAATCATTTATCACAATGGCCCTTCCCTTTAAAAGCACATTCTAAACTTATTTTTAAAGATTGATAAATTTTTATTATTAATGCTATCGTTCTTTAATTTAACTGCATTGATCTAATCCGTTAATTTTTAATAAAATATAATTTCATATAAGGCAGGAACCTAGGAAACAATTTAAGTACATTAAGCAATCCAATCTTTTGAATGAGTGTAGCTATTGTTCCAATCATAAATTGTCTTTTTTTAAATTCATCATCATAAGAGATCCTATCCACCATATAATCAATTATAGATAGATCATCTGACATAATAAGTTTTTTATATGGCCCAAGTTCATCAATAAAAAATTTTACTTCCTTTTTTTTTACAAAATTAAGTGAATTCCATAATCCGAGACTGGCATTATCTTCTTCAAACTTTTTAATATAATTATTAAATAGTATTTGGGTAATTCTTTTGTTAAGAATGATTGGTATTTTAAAATGTGATTCATAGGGGAAGCTATAATTTGGGCATAAAACTATAAATATCCCATTAGGTTTTAAGTTTTTAGTAGCCCAATTTAAAAGATGTCTCCAGTCATGCACATGCTCAAATACATTTATACAATAAATTAAATCGAATTTAGTATTAGATTTATAGCCTTCATAGGGCTCATTTATTATTGAGACACTAGAACTTTTAATAGCAGAATTTATTTCTTTCAATTGATTAAAGCCATCACCAAATGGCTCTAAACCTATAAATTTATGCTGAGAGAATTCTTCTGAAAAAATTGATAGCAATATTCCACTTCCGCATCCAACTTCTAAGATGTTAGAACCACTATCTAATAATTTTATTTTTTCACAAACATGAGAATATCCAAATTCTGCTTCAGCTATCCAAAGATGTGAATTCTTTTCATTAGAATTTTTTAAAATATCAAAAATTTTATAATTCTTCATTTTTATAATCTTATATTAAATAATTATAAATAGTATTTTTTATGACACCGCAAAAGACTAATAATTTTTACTATAGTCTTAAAATCCTATCAGAAATAGAATAAGCACAACGAGAAATAGTTTGTATTTTAAGAGAATATATCTTTGTTAAAAATTTAAAAAAGAATTTAAATATTTTTAGCTTTGATAAATAAAGCAACTCAATTTTATTTGCTAAGCTTAAATGCCTTTTGTCATAAACGCCCAGCATATTTTTTGATGAAATTAAATTATTCAGGCGAATAAAATCTCTGAAAAAGAATTGAAAAATATATTCACTAAAAAAATCATTAAGTATAATCTCAAGGTTTTTATAATTAATTTCTTTAGAATTTATTAGGTAGTATCTGTTCACAATAATACACAAAGGATCTCTAATTCTTAAGTTTGGAAAATCATTACTTAATTCATTTAAATTAAAGCTTTTATTCAGAATTAAATTTAAGAGATTCTTGTATTTTCTTGACTTTTGATCATTTAAAAAATTTATTATGTGCTGCTTATATCCATAAATATATAACCAGAGAAAAATGTCTATATTTGAATTAAGTTTTTCATCGACCAGGGATAAGTCATTGATCTTATTATTTACTCTTTCTAGTAAATTTTTTTTTACGCTTAAATGCTGATGTCTAATTTTTTCTTTTTCTTTAATTTCCAAAGTACCTAAGCCAAAATTAAAGTCATTCTTAAAGGGTATGCACTTTTCATTTAAAAAGTTGTCTTTCTTAAGGCGATAAATTATAAGATGCTTATTGATATCTGTAGAGATTACATCAAGTGGAATTTGAGATTCATTTGAGCAGATAATAATTTTAGCTTTAGAAATAGCTGTTTCAATTGAACTTTGAGACGGATAAATTTTTAGGTCGATATTAAATTTTTCTATGTACTTTTTAAAATGATTTGAATTTTCATGAGGATGTAATTTAATGCTAATTTTAGAGTCGGGGAATTTTCTATCTGCCCACAAGAGTATTTTTAGTCTTAAATTATAAGTTTCATTTGAAAGAAGTGTAATCTCTGGTGGGGCAGAAAAAGCAATTAAGATGCTTCTATCAAGATTATCTCTTGTTTTAGCTATATACTTTTTGGCAGGTTTTTGAAACAACCATCCTTCAGAGATAATGCTTTCTTGATGAAAATGCAAATTATCTTCAAGATATTTTTTTTCAGATTCTGATGCAGCAATTATCAAGTCTGGTCGTAAAATAATTGAGTTTATTGACCCTCGATGAACAGAAAATTGATGATTGTCTTGAATAAGAACTATATGTTTTTTATTTAATCTAATTTTTTTAATGAACTCTATAAGCTGTAGCGTTGGCGAAAATGAAAGAAAAACAAATATTTGGATTTTTAAAAGGTCTTTTAAATCTAACTCATCAAACCTACTATAGTGTTTTATATACACCTTATTAAAATTTCTTCTATGAGTGGCAAGTTTTTTTTTATCTTGATAAAAGTTTAAAATGCAAGCATTTTTGAATAGTTTTTCTTTGATACGAATGCTTTTCTCAAGATGATGTGAAGCTTGAGAAATAATAACGATATTATTAGAATTTACGTCTAATTTTGGTTTCATGTAAATGTCTTAAAGAGAATTAAACAAACTTAATCTCGACTAAAAAAATTTATTTTTTCGTGAATATCATTTCGAATAAATTTATTTTTTATGCCTAGGTTTATTTCCTCAACTCCAATAATATTTTTGGAAATGCATAAGGATAGTTCATTAAAGAAAAATTTTGAGACATTTGTATCTGGATGTTCTCTGCCAATAGTTAGATCTCTTCCAAAAAATTTATAGATAGGCGCTTTTGGTATAAATTTTAAAAATGGCTTTATAGAAGAATTTAATTTCAATCCAGCTCTCCATGGCTGAGTTAATCTTTCAGTAGTATGAATTAATATAGTATCTTTTTTTAACATGTCAAATTCGTTCCACTTTGTATCCAAGCTACCAACTGAGTTTTCAAAACTTAAATTCATTAGCTCATTGTAATCTAAGTCTCCTTTATGCAATCTATCTATAAATGTTTTTAATGACCAATGCCTCAAACCCTCACAAGATAGTAACATTACACTTGATCCCCAAGAATCTTTTTGCAACCCCTGTCGGGCATAAATTGGATATGTTTTAAAATCAAATTTTTCTAAATCCTCTAAGCCTTTTTGAACTAAAAAAACATCCGGATCTATTACAAGCGCTTTTCCTTTGTATTTCATTAATTCTGGTATGTAGAATCTTAGTAATGTGAAAGATTGCATATCATTTATATCAGATTTAATCATCCTGCCTCCTCTCAGATAGGATTTTGAATGAAAATGATTTTGTAATGCAATATTTGATTCAAGAACTATTTTTATATCATCATCTTGATAATTAGAACGTTGCATAATTGAGTGTTTTGCAACTTTGGCTGCTATTAGCTGGTTCTCATTGGAGGTAATAAATATTTTCATCTTAATTCTGTGGTTCTTTATAACAAACTAAATAATTATACTTTATCATTAAACTTCATATTATTTAGGAGTTAATCAATAGTAAATAATCTCTTTAAATAAAACCCTAGAAATAAGTTTAAAAGCATGATTTTCAACTTTTAATAAAACCAATCATACTTGATGAACTGCTATGATTATATCGTAAAATTTTTTTGGAAATTTTTTGGTCTCAACTAAACTCAATTGGTCGCCAAAGATTGAACGTAAAGCAACGCTAAATATTTTGGCTAAAATATTTTCACCTAGGCAAAATCTTCTTTTTATTGAATAGAAACTATAATCGAGAGATGTTAGATAATCTATTGCCTCAGAGCTTCCATTGTGTATTTCATCAGCTCCTTGCTCAAAAAGAATTATTGGCTTATGCGATTTAATAGTTTTTTTTGCTCCACGGAGTACATTAATTTCATGACCTTCAACATCAATTTTGATTAAAGAAATATTTTTTTCTTTAAAGTAATCTATTTTATCAATGCTTTGAACTTCGATTAATATTTGATCTTTATTACTATTATTTTCAAAGTCTATTTTTGAGTTACCAAAGTTAGTTCGATTTATTGAAAATGGTAGAGTGCATTCTTTATCACTTATACCTATTTTGTAGGAAATAATATTGTTGTTTGGAGCAGCATATTTTGAATTTATCGTTAAGATATCATATGTAAATGGATTTGGTTCAAAAGAATGTACTTCTTTAAAAAACTTAGACAAAAAAATTGAATGATTTCCAATATTTGCTCCAACATCAAGTGCAATATTTTTATTTACCTGCGCCAAATTTTTGTTAAAAAAAAGTTCTAGAATACATAAAATTGAATCCTCATATCTTCCATTTAAATTTATACTTAAACCAATATGGTCGAATGAAAAAATTGCCAATTGAGGATTAATTTTAATATTTTTTCTAGCTATTTTGTGGTTAGCTCTATTAAGAATTATTTTAAATAGCTCAATAGGTTTAAATGAGATTGAGGTTTTAATTAAAGTTTTCATACTATAATGCTTTTTAGAAGCTGCTTTTTTATATTATCTGAGATATGTATATACCATTAGTAAACTCACTTATAAAGTATATCCAGACCTAGAAGATGGGCTATCAAATGGATTTGAAGAAGGTTGGCTATAAGCTCCTAATAATGTTCTTTGTTGTTTATTAAGTTTAGATAAACGCTCTAATCCAAACATATCAATAAAATTAAACTGAGGCTTGCACCACCAACACCTATAAGTAAGAGTGATCCCAAAAGCAGTTTCCACTTCACCTGTTGGTTCATGCGTAGCATGATAAAGGCTGCTAGAAAACAAAACCAAATCTCCAGCTTCCATATCGATGTTAATCTCATTTTTTAAATCTAACTCATCACGATGCTGAAAAGGAAATAGGTGGGATTTAGGTATTACTTTTAGACCACCATTTTTATGACCCCTTTCACCCAGGGCAATAATTCCTTGAACAGACCAAGTTTGTTTTGAGGGAATTTTTAACCTAGTATCAAAATGGTATGGTAATGCAGAGTCACTTTTTCTAACATTGCATTGAGCTAGTAAATAATTAGGTAAATTATTAGGAATTAACTCATAAAATGGATCATTTAAAATCATACATAAAAAATCTATATGCTCCCCTTTTGTTGCTGCGTTAAGAAATGATTCAGAAAAATAATGAATATTATTAACTATTTTGTCGTTTTGAATAATATTTTGCTCTCCCATGGGAGGAGTTGCAGATGAGCCAATTTGATTGATAGTATTTTCAAGATCTATCAACAGATTATTACATGATTTTAAGTCGAGATAGTTATTAAAAACTACAAAACCTTTATCTTTAAAATGTTCTAGTTTTTTATTCATTTATGTAAGTTATGGTTAATATTGATCTCATTATAGAGATTATACTCAGTAAGTAGTTTTGTACTCAAATTTTCCTAGATATTTTATGTTACAGTTTTAACTTTGAGTTTATAAAAACTTTCAATTTTTAAATACGTTAGCAGTAAATCTTCACAATATCAATGAAGGTATGAAGCTATCATCCAAAGATTATTTATTAATGTTCAAACAAAATTTCAAGCCTAAAACCTCTAGACTTAGCTGCCAAAGCTATTTACCCCCAATATTGTGATAGCACATTCCACAACACTCGGGTAACGCATTGCTTGCTTGTATGTCGGCTATCATCAATCGGGGTTTTTTCAGCGTGAGGCAACTAAGTCTACCTAATAGATACATAATATTTACACAAAGGTCTTCGCCCACTTCAAAGCTAATATCTCTAACAAGCTAGCTTCGAAGGCTGCTGTGATAGTATAGGTTTATTAGATGGCTTAACTTCTATGCAAAGTGTAATTATATTCTGTAAAGTAGTTCTGTACTCGGATTTTTTTATTCACCCTAAAACCGCAAGAAAGAAGTTTGTCTAGTGCTTGCATACTATCCACTTCAGTTTCAGAAATTTCAATAAATATTCTTTTTAAAGCAGGATTCTTGAGTATATTAGTCATGCCTTCGAGTAGAGGCAATTCAGCTCCATCAACATCAATTTTAATATCTGTGGGTGCAATAGCAGAAAACTACAAAATTCATCCATAGTAAGAGTAATTACATTTTGCGTGTACTCTGCTATAAAACTTTCAGTGCCATCCCTCGCTTCACCTTTACCCAATATTTTCTCATGTGCCGCACCACCAAACTTTCTAATAAACATCTTATTAATTGTTTTTTTAATTAGATAACGCCAAGTTGAAAGCAAAGAAATTGTCTTTGATTATTGCATGATTCAGGAAGGAATTAAGGTTCAATATGTTAAAATTAGCAACTTCAGGTTCAAAACAATAAGTTTTTTTTCCCTTCATTGCTGCATAGACTGCAAATACGCCAGTGCTAGCACCAACATCAAAATAAATACCATCACCAGGAACTGAATCAATGAAATCTAAAAGCTCAGGTTCAATATACTCTTGTCCAGATGATTGCCAAAGTGATCTTAAGTTAGGTGTATAAAAATTGATGCTACATCCTCTTAATAAGAAATTATGAGATTCTATACTTGATTCATTTTTCAAGACAGCTTCGTATATTTCTGTTCCTACTAAATCCTCAAGCTCAATATGTTCAACCAATGGTGCAACATCTTCACCAACGGAAACTCTTCTTTCATATTCCCTTTTATTTTCGATCTGTCTTTCGCTAAGAATACTAGGAGTTGAACGACGTTCTTCCTGTTCAATTTTCGTTAACTTTAACTGAAGTTTTGCTATTTCTGCATTAATGTTAGATTTTATAAGTGAATTATCGATTTTTCTTAACATCCTAAATTTGAGTCACCTTTGGCATTGATAATATGAACCCAAATTCTATCAACAAACACCTTATCACTTATTATATAGACTAAAAGCCTGTGTGTTATGTTTTGGTTTATTTTTTATGTGTCTAACTATCTTAAAATCCTTGTGATATCTATAGTTTAGTATTTCTGCATAACAGCACTTTACAACATGAGAAGCAGCATTAGAAACTTCTTCAAAATTATAATGATCTTTACTTTCATCTCTTAAGAATAATGATGCGAATAAAAAAATTATCAGACAAAAAAATATCAGATAAAGCTTTTTAGATTTCATTAAAT
>Ga0102812_10001902_pt1 | contig 14242 bp, 13 predicted proteins | sample ColrivemetaGS713_FD_79334 | JGI IMG/M metagenome (GOLD analysis project Ga0102812, IMG submission 79334) | Estuarine microbial communities from the Columbia River estuary - Flood tide ETM metaG S.713 | ecosystem: Environmental > Aquatic > Marine > Intertidal zone > Estuary | place: USA... | reverse complement strand
TCCGTCAAGCACATTAAGAAGAAATTTTCGTTTCAGCTCAACCGCTTGCAACTCCCAACTATCAACACAGGGCCGGTAGCGGGAGGCGAATTCTACAGCACTAACAGAGACTGTCAACAGCTCCAGAGAGGGTTATTTGCTAATATTTCACAGCCCCCCATCGGGCCCGAAGACATCGAGGCACTATACGATCAGGTAATTATTCCTTAGCGCGATCGGGCTTACGCATGAGGTACTGCAGCGGCCCGGACGTTGCGTAGGCCAGGAATGCCAGCAAAAGTATCCGCGCCGGATCGCTGAAGACCACAGCAAAGCCAAGCACAATGGCCAGAATCGCCACGAACGGTACCCGCCCCCTCAGGTCCAGCTTCTTGAAACTGTTGTATTTGAAGTTACTGACCATCAGCAGGCCTGCAGCTGCAACCAGCAGAGCAAAAAGCATCACCACCAGTATCGGCAGGTCATCGCCTGCCAGACCTTTCTCGGGCAATGTCGATACAGCCCAAACCATTCCGGCGACCACACCGGCGGCGGCAGGGCTGGCCAAACCAATAAAGAAGCGACTATCCGCAGTGCCTATCTGGGTATTGAAGCGCGCCAAACGAAGCGCCGCACAGGCCACATAGATGAAAGAGATCGCCAGTCCGACATTGCCCAACCCCTGAAGCGCCCATGTATAAGCCAGCATTGCCGGCGCAACGCCGAATGCCACCATATCGGACAGCGAATCGTATTCTGCCCCGAACGCGCTTTGCGTATTGGTCATCCGAGCAACACGACCGTCCAGACTATCCAGCACCATAGCCACGAACACCGTGATGGCGGCTATTTCGAATTTGCCATTGACCGCACTTATGATCGAAAAGAATCCTGCAAACAGATTTGCTGTGGTGAACAAATTCGGCAATAGGTAAACACCTCGATGGCGCACCTTGTGCCCATCGGCGTCTTGCCCCTCTTCTACATGCTCATCAACCGGCAGTAATCTCTCAGCATCTGACGCTTTTGTGGATTCTTCAGGAGCTTCGTTCATGAACAGTACCTTGCAACGGATTGGAGAATAATCACTTCACACTGCTGCATCGGGCTCTACATACCCCGACTCAGCAATATGGCTTTATACCAGAAGCAGACGACAGACATGAAAAACGCGGCCTTGGCCGCGTTTCTCTTACACCGATAACAACTCAGTTCTTGGCTTTATCGACGATTTTGTTAGCCGAAATCCAAGGCATCATCGAGCGCAACTGCTCTCCTACCACCTCGATACCGTGTGCCGCATTGTTACGACGATACGCAGTCATCGATGGATAGTTTGAAGCACCTTCCAGAATGAACATCTTGGCGTATTCGCCATCCTGAATCCGCTTGAGTGCATTGCGCATGGCCTGACGGGACTCGGCGTTGATGACTTCAGGACCCGTCACATACTCGCCGTACTCGGCATTGTTAGAGATCGAGTAGTTCATGTTGGCGATGCCGCCTTCGTACATGAGGTCAACAATCAACTTCAGCTCATGCAAGCACTCGAAGTAGGCCATCTCAGGCGCGTAACCTGCTTCAACCAGGGTTTCAAAACCGGCCTTGACCAGCTCAACACAACCACCACAGAGAACGGCTTGCTCGCCGAACAGGTCTGTCTCGGTCTCATCCTTGAAGGTGGTTTCGATAATACCGGTACGACCGCCACCAACGCCCGAAGCGTAGGACAGCGCTAAATTCTTGGCATTCCCAGAAGCATCCTGATAGATGGCAATAAGATCAGGGATGCCGCCGCCCTTGACGAACTCCGAACGCACGGTATGACCGGGTGCCTTGGGTGCGATCATGATCACGTCAAGGTCAGCGCGAGGCACAACCTGATTGTAATGAATGGCGAAACCGTGGGAGAAGGCCAGAGTGGCACCCTTCTTGATATTCGGCTCAACTTCGTTCTTGTAAAGCTGCGACTGGAACTCGTCCGGGGTCAGGATCATCACCACGTCAGCAGCGGCAACAGCAGTCGCCACGTCAGCCACCTTCAAACCATGTGCCTCGGCCTTGGCAACGGTGGCAGAACCTTTGCGCAGTCCGACCGTCACATCCACACCCGAATCTTTCAGGTTGCACGCTTGTGCATGCCCCTGCGAGCCGTAGCCGATGACGGCAACTTTCTTGCCACGGATGATCGAGAGATCACAATCTTTGTCGTAATACACTTTCATGGATATTCCCCTATTTGACCGCAAGGTCAGTTGTAGTTGGTTTAAATGCTCAATACCTTGTCGCCGCGGGCAATACCGGTAACACCGCTGCGCACTGTTTCCAGAATCGAGGCCGTACCAATCGCCTCAAGAAAGCTGTCCAGCTTGTCTGTCTTGCCTGCAAGCTGAATGGTGTAAACGCTGGGAGTGACATCCACTACCTGCCCACGAAAAATATCAGTGGTGCGTTTGATTTCAGCGCGCTGGGCACCGGTTGCCTTGACCTTTACCAGCATCAACTCACGCTCGATGTGTGCGCTTTCAGACAGATCAACCAGCTTTACGACTTCGATCAGCTTGTTCAGGTTCTTGGTGATCTGTTCGATCACCCCCTCCTGGCCGACTGTCGTCAAAGTCAGACGCGACAAGGTCGGGTCCTCTGTCGGCGCCACTGTCAGACTTTCAATGTTGTAATTGCGCTGGGAAAACAAGCCAACCACGCGGGACAGTGCCCCGGGTTCATTTTCCAGCAAAAGCGAAATTATGTGTCGCATGCTCAGGTCCGCTCCGTTTTGCTCAGCCACATGTCGCGCATCGCGCCGTCTTTGATCTGCATCGGATAGACGTGCTCACTGGTATCCACCGCGATATCGAGGAATACCAGGCGATCTTTCATGGCAAAGGCTTCTTCCATTTTCGACTTGAGATCTTTCAATTCAGTAATCCGCATGCCGACATGCCCATAGGCCTCTGCCAGCTTGACGAAATCAGGCAGCGAATCCATGTAGGAATGGGAGTAACGACTGCTGTACTGCATATCCTGCCACTGACGAACCATGCCCAGAGCACCGTTGTTCAGGTTGACAATCTTCACCGGCAAGTCGTACTGCAGGCAGGTCGACAGCTCCTGAATATTCATCTGGATACTGCCTTCACCTGTTACACAGGCCACTTCAGACTCAGGGAAGTTGAGTTTGATGCCCATCGCCGCAGGAAAACCGAAACCCATGGTGCCCAGCCCGCCGGAGTTGATCCAGCGATTGGGCTTGTCAAACGGATAGTATTGCGCTGCAAACATCTGGTGCTGACCAACATCGGATGTCACGAAAGCGTCACCACCGGTCACTTCAAACAGGGTTTCAATGACGTTTTGCGGTTTGATAATGGAGCCATCGCCCATTTCATACGGGAACATCTTGCGACCCGCGCGCCACTCTTCGATCTGCTTCCACCAACTGGCGAGCACTTCCTTGTTTGGCTGCTGGCCAATTTCCTTGAGCGTTGCAACCATTTCAGTCAGCACACTTTCGACCGGCCCAACAATCGGGATATCAGCCTTGATGGTTTTCGATATAGAGGCCGGATCGATATCGATATGGATAATTTTGGCGTTCGGACAGAACTTTGCCGCACCATTGATTACGCGATCATCGAAGCGTGCACCCACCGCCAGAATCACATCAGCATGATGCATAGCCAGGTTAGCCGTGTAGCTTCCGTGCATACCGAGCATGCCGAGAAACTGCGGGTCAGTACCCGGAAAAGCTCCCAGACCCATCAGGGTATTGGTGACCGGCAGATTAAGCATTTTGCCAAGCTCGGTCAGTGGAGCCGAGGCGCCACCGAGGATCACCCCACCACCGGCGTATATCACCGGCCGTTTGGCAGCCAGCAAAACTTCAGCGGCTTTACGGATTTGCCCGGAATGTCCACGCAACGCCGGACTGTAGGAGCGCAGCTTGGCTTTCTTCGGGTAGCTGTACTCGAACTTCTGGCTCGGATCGCCCATATCCTTGGGAATATCAACAACTACCGGACCGGGACGCCCGGACTCTGCCAAGTAGAAGGCTTTCTTGATGACTTCCGGAATTTCGGACGGGTGTTTGATCATGAAGCTGTGCTTCACGATTGGCCGGGAAATGCCGACCATGTCGGTTTCCTGAAACGCATCGGTGCCAACCAGCATGCTGGGAACCTGGCCCGAAATCACCACCATCGGAATGGAGTCCATGTAAGCCGTAGCGATACCGGTAACCGCGTTGGTTGCACCGGGACCAGAGGTCACCAGAACCACCCCCGCCTTGCCGGTTGCTCGCGCATAGCCGTCAGCCATGTGCGTAGCCGCCTGCTCATGACGCACCAGGATGTGCGAAATAGCCGGTTCTTTAAACAGGGCATCATAAATATGCAGCAGGGCACCACCAGGATACCCGTAAATGTACTTAACGCCTTCGTCGCGCAATGCACGAACGACCATTTCAGCGCCGGATAAAAGCTCCACGTTGTTCACCTCTAAATCGCCAGAATACCGCCCGAACCGAACGGCTATCGAATAGGTTTACTGCCAGACAGCAAGCATGGGCGACGGATGGTCGCCGACTACGTCAGCCACTGAATGAACAAGTACCGGGAGCCTCCAATAATTTTGCGGAGGTTTCCCACCCAGCGCGAGGTAACGCGTTGCGGGTGAAACGGATCGGTGCGGGTAGGCACCTGAGCCAAGCAGCTCAGGCGCACAGAGCGCCCAAGCCATCGAACCATTAATTGTTCCGATTCAGGCAGTTGAAGTCAAGTTCTTGTGCTTGCAGAATGCTTTCATCAGACATACAAAAGCCGTTCTGCAGCAAACCTTGCGCCCTCATCCAGCATCTCGGGCGAAATACCACCCTGATGCCCGACACAACACAGAAAACCATCTCACTCATCCGTAAATCCGGAATATTCTGCACCACATCGCTAAAGTGGCCTTATCAACAGCCTTAGAACCTGAATAACAAGCAGATAACCATGCGTCGAATCAATGCCCCCCTGAAGTCCTTAGTAACTTGCAGCGCATTCTTTATGGCCGCTCATGCACAGGCATTGCCAATGCCGGATCCGCTGCAGGGTCAACACTTTAGCCCGGCAACGCAGATCAACAGGGAAAACCTGGACAGTCTTGCACCCGCATGGATCCATCAGAGCGGAGATCTGGCAGGCAACCCCGAATCCCTGCGCAATAGCGCCGGGCAATCAACACCCATTCTGCTGCCAGAAGAGGCTGGCGAGTCGCTGGTCTACTGCACGCCGTTCAACCGCGTGATCGCTCTGGATCCTGCCAGTGGCAAAGTTCGCTGGCAGTCCGACCCGAAAATCAACCGGGAAAACACCCGACCCTTCCGTTGTCGCGGCGTCAGTTACTGGAGCGTGCCCGCAAGTATCAAAGTGGATAGCTGCCGCCAACGCATTTACTCGCTGACTGCCGATCGGCGGTTGATCGCACTGGACGCTCACACAGGCAATCTCTGTACAGATTTCGGCAAGGGCGGGGAAGTCGCGCTGGCCGAACATGGCTTGTTCAAACCTGACGAAGTAGCAAGCAGCTCGCCCCCAGCCGTGGCCAATGGCGTGGTCGTGGTTGGCTCTTCCGTCATCGACTTTGCCCTGGCCGAGGCGCCAAGAGGCGTTGTAGCTGCTTACGATGCGGTTACCGGAGAACCACGCTGGCAATTCGACCCGCTTGAAGGCATAGCGAACACCGGCGGCGCCAATGTCTGGGCACCTATCGCCATTGATGCCGAGCGCGACCTGATATTCCTGCCGACCAGTGCACCCTCACCCGACTACTACGGCGTGCTCCGCCCGGGTGACAACCGCAATGCCAATTCGGTTATCGCGCTGCAACTCAGCACTGGCAAACAGCTCTGGAGCTTTCAGCATTCACACCATGATTTATGGGACTTCGACACTCCTGCGCAGCCGATTCTTTTCGACTTTCAGAGTGAGAACGGCCCTGTTCCGGCGCTGGCCCAGGTGACCAAGCAAGGTTTTGTCTTTGTGCTGGAGCGCACTACCGGCAAACCATTGTTCCCCATTGAAGAACGACCGGTAGCCGTCAGCACTATCCCGGAAGAAGTCACTTCGCCGACTCAGCCTTTCCCGGTCAAACCGCCACCGTTGATGCCAACATCACTTAGCGCGGACGATGCTTGGGGGCTGACATTCTGGGATCGCCAGAAATGCCATGAAAAAATTGCCGCGCTGAATAACCAAGGGCTGTTTACCCCGCCTTCGGAGCAACCCACCCTGATGTTTCCGGGCAGCATGGGCGGCGCCAACTGGGGCGGCGGCGCATATCTCGCCGAGCATAACCTGCTGATGGTGAACGTAAATGTCCTGCCATTTGTGGGCCAACTGATAAAAAACGCCGAAACCACCAGCACCCGGGATCACCCGACTGCTGGCCAGACCATGCACGTAACCATGAAAGGTACTCCATACACCGTGGCCATTGGCGCCCTGATGTCACCTCTGGGCATCCCCTGCAACCCGCCACCATGGGGTCGTCTGGTGGCGGTTGATCTGGCCAAAGGAGAAATCGTCTGGAGCGTGGCTCTGGGCTCGGTACATGAAATGGGGCCGGTTACGGCGCCCTTTCGCATCAACTGGGGAACGCCGAATATTGGCGGCGGCCTGGTCACGGCCAGCGGCATCATGTTCATAGGCGCCACCATGGACCGCACATTCCATGCGTTTGACTCGAGGGATGGACGCGAACTCTGGAATTACAAACTACCGGTCGACGCCACCGCCACCCCTATGACCTATATGTATAAAGGGCGCCAGTTCATCGTAATCAACGCCGGCGGCCACGCCATGTTCGATCGTCTTGCAGGCGATTACCTGTATGCATTTGCCTTGCCCGAGTAACTGCATTGACCAGCGGCTGCCGCTGACGAGCGCCACAGCCAGCTTGAAAGGGCAAATTGGCGCTCAAGAAAAGAGCACTGGTTTAGATTTTCCACAGTTTTAAACGCAATCGCACAAGAGCTGGATGAAGTTCTACAGCTTTTGGTTATAGTAATCCCGTGTACTCCAGTTACCCAAGGAACCAGCATGCGCCGCATCATCCTTACCGCCAGCTTCCTGCTCGCCATATCCAGCCAAGTAATGGCCGGGCAAATTTACCAATGGGTGGATGCCAATGGGCAGTCGCACTTCGGTGCACAACCGCCTCTGGGCGTGCAGGCAACTCTGGTCAATACCGGGACTGGCAACAGCACGAGCAAAGCCGGCATACCCCCAACTTCAGACTTGCCAAAGCTGAAGGACGAGAGAGAGGCTGATGCTCAGAAAGAGATCGACGCGAACGTCAAAAAGGACGTGGCCAAACAGCAGGCTGATCTGAAGCAGTACTGCGAACAGTTGCGCACCAATCTGGCCCAACTGGAAAACAATCCGCGCCTCAACGTTCAGGAGAATGGCCAACAGCGCCGTTTAACCGAAGACGAGCGGCAAGCGAAAATTTCCGAGGCGCAAAAACTGATCAAGGAAAACTGCAGTTGATACTGACGCTCAGTCTGTGGCGCCGGTGATCGAGCGATCAAAGGCGCCAAGCAGTTGCAATAGCCTGCCTGCCTGCCCTGATCGATCTGCGTAAACCATCTCGGCCATCTGCTGAATGCCCGACACCTCCGGCAGTGGCAAGCCCTGCTCGATGATGAGTCGCATACGCGGCAGGAAAATCCACTGCAACCACTGCTCGAAAGACAGCGTATCGACACAGAAAGGCTCCTGGCTGGCCAGATCCACCTGAGATGGCGACTCCATCGACCACCAGCCAAGCACATGCAGCTCCCGCTCGATCAGCAGCAGATGGTCAACCAACTGCGGAACCCGCGCATCCATCAGAGCGTAACCCTGGCCCGCTCACGTGCCTGTGCTGCACCTTGCGGATCTCCCTGCTGTTCACGTGTCTGCGCTATAAGCCCCCATAGAGAAGCCTGCAACTGCGGGCGTCCGCCGGCATAAGTCAGGCCGCGCCGGGCTATCTGCTCGGCTTGTGCAGCATCACCCTGGGCAAGCCGTACTTCTGCCAGCCGGTAGAGCACCTGTGGCTCACGCGGAGCAATTCGCTGCGCCCGCTCCAGACTCGAAGCAGCACCATTTAGGTCACCACCGCCCTGCTGTTGCTGCGCGGTAGTTAACAAGGCCAGTACAGGACCATCCAGTTGCTCGTCAGCGCTCAGGCTACCCCCGGCAGGAATGCCTGAAGGCGCTCCCGGCTGCGGCAAAACCGGCATTGCGTAACCGCCAACAGGTAACGGCTCGCTACTTGGCATAGCCACCGAAGGACCGGAGGGCGCTGGGTACGTCTGGATCGGTGCAGAGCTGCTGCCCCCCGGCACCATGACTACCACGCCGGAGTCCTGCTCGAGACTTTGTCCGTCAGGTATCGAGCTGGTGCCGCCCTCGGAAGACAGCGGCACACCGGCATCAACCACGGGAATCGCCCCGCGCTGTGCACTGGCACAACCACCCAGCATCACTGCACAAACACTCAATACGGAAATCCAGTTTCTATTCACATGCAATCCTCATAAGGTCACTCTACCCAGCCGCGCACCCAGTCCATGACTGACTCCACAGGTGCGGCCAGGCCACAGGGCGAACCGGCAGCCGGCTGGCTTCCGCGAATATAGGGCATCTGCACAGCATTCGAACAACTCGGGTCCGAACCCTGCCCGGTAACTCCATCAATCCAGGCTTGCGTCACATTATCCGGCAACGGCATATCCAGCGGCGCCGGATCTGCCTTGCGCATAAAGCTGGTCCACACCTGCAAAGCACCTGTGGCACCCGTCAACGGGGTCTTGCCATTGTCATCCCGGCCCAACCAGACGACCGCCAGGAGATCCTGACTGAAACCGGCAAACCAGCTGTCCCGCGAGTCATTGCTGGTGCCGGTTTTACCTGCCAGATTCAACGAAGCCGGTAGCTGGCTATAGACCGAGCGTCCGGTGCCCTCGTGCATCACCCTCTGCATGGCATTTTGCAGCAGGTATATGGCACCAGGGTCAAAACGCTGCTGGATCTGGATCGGGTAGCGTTTAAGCGGCTCACCATCGGCAGTCAGCACACTGCGAATGGCACGTAATGGTGAGTTGAATCCACCATTGGCGATGGTTTGATACATCCCTGCCACCTGCAGCGGGCTAAGACCGCCAGCGCCCAGCAGCATGGATGGATACGCCGGCCAGTCCTGTTCCACACCCAGACGACCAAGCGTGTTGAGCACTTTAGGCACACCCAGCTCGAGACCCAGCTTGGCCGTAGACAGGTTGTACGAATAAGCCAGCCCCTGATAAAGATAGATTTCCCCATGGGCCTTGCGGTCATAATTCTGCGGACTCCAGACCTGACCATCCTGACCTTTGATGGAGAACGGCTCATCGTTCAGCCAGCTGGTTAGCGTGTACTGACTCGGGCGCTCCAGAGCGGTCAGGTATACCGCCGGCTTGATCAGCGAACCGATCGGCCGCACTGCGTCAATCGCCCGATTGAAGCCTGCGAAACGCGGCTTGCGGCTACCGATCAAGGCCTGTACCTCACCGGTTTCCGGATTGGTCACCACCATCGCTGCCTCGACTTCGTCGACCCCCTTGCGCGAGCCAAGGCGCTTCAGCGTTTCCGCCAGCGCCGCTTCTGCCTCGGTCTGACGGATCGGGTCGAAGCTGGTGAAAATGCGCAAGCCCTCTTCGGTAAGATCCGCCTCTTGGTAATCCTCACGCAACTGACGCTTGATCAGGTCCATAAAGGCCGGATAAGAGGTGTTCGCCATAGTGCCGCGCTGGGTCACGGCGAGAGGCTTTTTCTTAGCTACTGCGGCTTCGGCTGGCGTGATGATTGCCTGCTCCGCGAGCAAATCCAGCACCAGATCACGCCGCCCCAGCGCCCGCTCGGGATAGCGGCGCGGGTTGTAATACGAAGGGCCTTTGACCATGCCAACCAGCAGGGCAACCTGCTCCAGCTTCAGTTCTGACAGTGGTTGACTGAAGTAATACTGACTGGCCAGGCCGAAACCATGGATGGCGCGCTGGCCGTCCTGCCCAAGAAACACTTCATTGAGGTAGGCCTCCAGAATCTCCTGCTTGCTGTAATGCAGCTCCAGCAGCAGCGCCATCAGTGCCTCGGTCGCCTTGCGCGTCAGGCTACGTTCGTTGGTCAGGTAGAAGTTCTTTACCAGCTGCTGGGTCAGCGTGCTGCCGCCCTGACGTACGCCGCCAGCAGCGGCATTCACCCACAGCGCGCGCGCTATCGACTTGGGAGAGACACCGAAGTGCTTGTAGTAATCCCGATCCTCGACAGCCACCAGCGTTTCCAGCAAATAGGCCGGCGTCTGATCCAGCTGAATCAGTACCCGATCCTCGTTATGCGCAGGGTACAAACCGCCCATCAGCAAGGGCTCGAGACGGGCTACGGCGAGCTTGCCGCCATTGGCTCGGCTAAGCTCAGCCACATAATTGCCGGAAAACCGCACGCGAACCCGCTGTGCTGGCTCCGCCCCTTCGTAGAACTGGAAACCACGGGTGCCCAGTTCAATACTGTTACCGGCAACCGAAACCATGCCCGGACCGTTTGCCGCAGCTACGCGTCGGTAGCCCAGTGCATCCAGCTCGGTAAGAAAGTCCTGCTTGTCCAGCTTGAGGCCGGCAAACAACTCCAGCGGCCGGGCATACACCTTGGCGGGTACCGTCCAGCGCTTGCCGGAAAATTTCTCCTGTACCACTGCATCGAAATACACCATCAAACCTGCCAGCAGCACACTGCCAACCAGGGCCAGCTTGAACAGCCAGCCCAGCCAGGCACGCGACGGTGCAGGCTTGCGCCTGGAGCGGGGATGGGTTGAGCGCGGGTTGCGAGGTGAGCGGGGTCTGGTCATGACGGCGCATTATACGCACTTTAACCAGTGCCAGAAGCCGACAGCTCGCGGTTTGCAGCGTCGGCAACAAGCGCCATAATGATGGTCTCGAAGAGCCTCAACGCAAGGATTCACCGTGAGCCAGCCCCTGATAGCAGCATTACAGAACCCGGCCCTCTATCCGCACCCGGTAGACAGCTTTCAAGTCATCGAAACTCACATCTCATGGGTGCTGCTCACAGGCCCCTATGCCTACAAGATCAAGAAACCGGTCAACTTCGGCTTTCTCGACTTTACCTCGCTGCAGGCGCGAGAACACTTTTGCACAGAAGAACTGCACCTCAATCAGCGCCTGACCAAGGACCTCTACCTGCAGGTGTTGCCCATCACCGGCACTGCAGATGCGCCTCACTTGGGCGGTGACGGGACGGTCATCGAGTATGCCCTGCAGATGCGCCAGTTCCCGCAAAGCCAGTTGCTGACCAATGTTCTGGCGCGCGGTGAGCTGCTGCCGGAGCATATCGACGACCTTGCCCTGCAGATTGCCAACTTCCATCTGCACACGCCAAGAGTGCCGGCAGAGCACATGCTGGGCAGCGCAGAAGCTGTCATGGCCCCGGTACGGCAAAACTTCGAACAGGCCCGCGCCATGCTTAGTCAGGAAGCGGACCTGCAACAACTGGCCGCGCTGGAAGACTGGGCCGAAATCACCTTTACCCGCCTGCAACCCTTGCTCGAAAAACGCAAAGCAGAAGGTTTTATCCGCGAATGTCATGGCGATATTCATCTGGGCAACGCCACGCTGCTGGAGGGCCAGGTCACGCTGTTCGATTGCATCGAGTTCAATGAACCCTTCCGCCTGATCGACATCGTCTGTGATGCCGCATTTCTTGCCATGGATCTGGAGGATCGCGGCTTGCATGCACTGTCACGCCGCTTTATTTGCCTGTGGCTGGAGCAGACCGGCGACTATGCCGGCCTCGAACTGCTGAGCTTCTACAAGGCCTACCGGGCCATGGTGCGCGCCAAGGTCTGCCTGTTCAGTCTGGCCCACCAGAGCACCGAGCAAGAGCGCGAAGCCACGCTGCAGAAGTACCGCGGCTATGCCAACCTGGCGGAAAGCTACAGCACTATACCCACCCCGTTTCTGGCGATTACCCATGGCGTGTCAGCCGTCGGCAAGAGCCATGTCGCCATGCGCCTGGTGGAAGACCTGGGCGCCATTCGGCTGCGCTCGGATGTCGAACGCAAGCGCTTGTTTGGCCAGCAGCAGGACAGCACGCCCGGCCAGCTGGGTACCGGTATCTACAGCGCCGACTCCAGCGCCATCACCTACCAGCGACTGCACCGTCTGGCGGCCAGCGTCCTGCACAGCGGATCGCCAGTGGTCATTGATGCCACGTACCTGAAGCAGGACCAGCGCGAGGCCGCCAGACTCACGGCTGAAGCGGCCGCAGTGCCACTGCTGATTCTCGATTGCCATGCGCCGCAAGCCGTTATTACCCAGTGGCTGGCACAACGAACCGCAGAAGGCAGCGACCCCTCCGACGCCACCATGGAAGTGATCGAGGCGCAACAGGCCAGCCGCGAAGCACTCACTACCGATGAGCTGCTCTACAGCGGCAAAATAGACACCAGCGACCCGGCAAGCATCGACGGCCTCACCGCTCGAATCGAGCAACACCTGAAAGGCCACTAATACTCGCCCGAGGTTAACGGCGGTAGCGTCGGCACACCGTCTATACTCCCGCTGAGCCTATCAGCGGGAGTATCTGCATGGCCCTCAAGCCCTACCCGCCCGGCAGCACCCTCTGCTTGCGCCAGCCACAGAACGTATGAGTGACGTAACCAGGCTGTTCGGCGAGCGCGCCAGCGGCTATGCCAGCTTCCGCCCGCAATATCCGCAGGAGTTATTCGACTGGCTTGCCACCAACAGTCCGCGGCGGCAACACGCGCTGGACATCGCCTGCGGCAACGGCCAGGCGAGCCATGCACTGGCGCAGCGCTTTGAGCAAGTCTTTGCCTGCGACAGCAGTGCGCAACAACTGGGTGAAATCCACCCCGGATCCGCACTGCAGCTGTTCGCCGCCGATGCGCGGTGCTTACCCCTGAAATCAGCCAGTCTCGACCTGATTACGGTCGCCCAGGCGCTGCACTGGTTTGCCGAGCCGGACTTCTTTGCCGAAGTCCGTCGCAGCCTCAGGCCCGATGGACTTTTCTGTGCCTGGTGCTATGGCCTGATGCAGATCAACCCGGCCGTCGATGAACTGGCCAGGCAGCTGCACGGCGATTTGCTCAAAGAATACTGGCCGGCAGGGCGGGCCAGTGTTGATAACGGCTATCGCGACATTTTTACAGATTTTCCACGAATCAACGTTCCGGATTTTGCCATCCAACTACACTGGAGTTTTGAGCACCTGCTCGGCTACCTGCGCACCTGGTCGGCAGCACAACGCTGGGAGGCCGAACACCAACAGGATCCGCTCAACCTTTTTCTGCCCCGCCTGACTCAAGCTTGGGGCAATACCGGCCAGCAGCACTTGGTGCGCTGGCCACTACACTTCGTTGCAGGCTATCCGGGCCATTGATGTTGGTTCAGGCATAACTGCCACAAGGGGGGCTCGATGCATGATGAACTGCAAGATCTGAAAAACCTCGGTAAAACCTCCGCCCAATGGCTGCACGCGGTGGGCATTCACAATGCCACTGACTTGCGCCGCCACGGTGCGGTGTCGGCTTACCAGGCAGTCAAGGCGCGAGGTTTCAGTGCTTCCAAAGTGCTGCTTTACGCCATCGAAGGCGCCTTGCTGAATGTGCACTGGAACCAGCTGTCGCCCGCTATCAAAGAGACACTCAATCAACAAGTTGAGGAAGATTCTCCGAACCGCAACAAGCTCTAGCTCACAACCAGCGCGAACAAGGATTTACGAAGCGCTTGGTGCCGCTTATTGTTAGGCGCATTCTTGTCACCCACCACTTGCCAGCCCGTTCAAGGAAATAGCCAAATGTATCTACTCGGTGAGCAACCGGCTTATGCCGACAAGCTGATCACTCGCCTGCAGGCCATGCCGACTGCGCTACTTGCAGGTCTTGAGCCATCCGGGGCACCGGTGGTTATCGAAGAAGACGATGACTTTGGAAAGTCCCTACCCGGCAACCAGCTGTATCTGATCCAGGAAGGGCTGGTAAACGGGCTGGTTGACGGCCGCCCGCTGTTCTATATGCAGGAGGGCGATCTGCTTGGTTTGCGCCAGGGCATGGAACTGCCCAGCTACCGGCTTTCCAGTGAAGAGCGTGTCACGCTGATTCCCTATACCCGCGGCGAAGTGTTCAAGCACATCTATGCCAGCGAAGAACGCCAGGAGCAGTTCGTGCAGTA
>Ga0102812_10001899_pt1 | contig 14248 bp, 12 predicted proteins | sample ColrivemetaGS713_FD_79334 | JGI IMG/M metagenome (GOLD analysis project Ga0102812, IMG submission 79334) | Estuarine microbial communities from the Columbia River estuary - Flood tide ETM metaG S.713 | ecosystem: Environmental > Aquatic > Marine > Intertidal zone > Estuary | place: USA... | reverse complement strand
TAATTTTTTATTATATTTGACATAGATATTGTTTGTTTTGCGACTTCAAGATACTGAATTTCAGTATCTTGAGCAATATCTAATCAATATTTTTTACTTTAAATAATTACACCCAACGGGTTAAGTTATAATTTTTTTACATCCAAATTTGTATTATTTAATGTTTGTACTCAAAATAAAGTGTACTATTGTTTAGAAAGTGTTTGTGATTTAATGGTATTACTAGTTAAAAATATGATGAAAATTAAGATTAGTTTTTTTTTCATTTTAAACTGTTAAATTTAGGTTTTTAAAGGGTACTGTTTTTAATTTAAATAGGTTTTGTACTGTTAAATTTTATAATAGTTTTAGGGTATTATAACATATTGATATATCGTTTATCTTGTTTGTTGTAAATTTTATTGAATTGGCTTTTAAAACTTTATTAAAACCTTGAATTAATCTAAAATAGTCTGGTCAGCATTTGACATAGTAAATTATTTTTTACAAAAATAAATTTAAAAAACAGTAATTTTGATTCATAATTGATTCATAATTGATTCATAATATTTAAATGACAAATGACTGAACTACTCAAAAAATTAATTGAAGAAAAAATAAATAGAAAAGTAAAAACTAGAGGGGATTGTGAATTTATTTCAAATGCAATATTAGAAACTTTAGATATGAATATAAGTTACAGTACTATTAAACGTTTGTATGGCTTAAATACACAAACAACTCCAAACAACAGAACTTTAAATGTACTGGCACAATTTGTTGGATATAAGAATTATTTGCATTTAACACAGAACTATAAGTATGAAGATAAAAATAATTTAAACTTTCAAGTTTATAAAACGGTATCTTTAGAGAGTGATATTGCAATAATTGATTTAGTTAAGGCTACAAAAAAAAGTTCAGAAAACTTTACAGATTTTATTGTAATGTTAATTCGTGAATTATTGCATAATGAAAATTATGAATTAGTCAACTCCATATTTAAATTGGATGCACTAAAGCAAAGTAGCTTTACTTATTCAGAAGTATTATATATTGGAAACTCCATAGGTTTGTTACTCCAAAATAAAAAAGAAATAACTAAAATTCTATTAAATAATATCAATTTTTTAGAGTGTGTTTATTCCACATTTGTAGACTATTCCAATTTAAATAATTACTATGGAAAATCAGCAAAGTATATTAGCACCCAAAATACAACGAGAGAATTACAAATATTTACTTTGTCTTTATTAGAATTAAAAAATTATTTAAACCATAAACCAGTCGCTACAATTCACAAAGATCTAATATATTCTAAAGAATTACATCCCATATTATGCAGTCGCCTGTTATCTTTAAGTTTTCTCAACTCCCCCAAAACTCATGAAAAGACACTGTTAAATAACTATTTCAAAACTCATGAAAAGAGAGTAAACTTAATAGATTATTCGCATGAATTATTTACGACGGCAATAATTACCAAGAATTTATTTTTGATGGACTATTTGGTTCATAAAATAAACCCAGACTTAAAAATATCTTTTTTGTATCAGCGATTTCATTTAAACTCTTTTTACTTAATGTGCCTGTTTTATTACCGAACTGTGAATGACAAGAATAATGAATTAAAATTTCATGAATTATTTAGTTTGGATAATTGTACCATAGGATACGGGTCATTTTTAAAAACTTTGTATTTCGTTTATCTGTATAATTCGAGTTATAAAAATGTTAAAGATGATGTAAAAAAAGAATACCACGAATTTGCGAGAAAAATGAATTACTCTTTATTTAATGATTATTTTTTAATGAATTATTTTTCATAATAATTATAATTTTTAAAAGTTTCGTTTAATTCTCCTCATAATAAATTATTTAAATTATGTATAAAGTTTTTGCAATGATATGTTTACTGTTTTAATTATCCTTGACCAAACAATATTTTATTTTTGCAGAACTGTAAAATCTTCAAATTAAATTTGACTTTTTCTAAAACAGAATTTATTTAACAATCTAAATCCAAATTTCTTTATAATACTCCTTTGGATTAAGCGTTTTAAATATTTAAATTTCTCTAATTCTTTTATGATAAAGTTAAATACTTTTTTAATCAAACCTATTTCAGGACGATATACTCCCCAAAAGACTTAAAAATCAATACATCAAATATTGTTTTGTTTTGTTTTTCCATCCCGCTTGGTTTTCATATTTGACAAAAAAAATCTTCAAATCTGCTTGATTCTGATATTCAACAAAAAATAGTTTTTTAGCTGCTTGATTAGAATATTCTGTAAAAAACCAATTGCCATTATTTTTTCCAGCTTGGTTTTGGTATTTCACTTTGTAAACCTTAAGGTCTGCTTGATTTTCATAATCAACCACAAAAACTCTTACATCTGCTTGATTGGGATATTGCACCGAAAAAACTTTTTGTGCGGAGCAAGTAACGGTTAAACCTAATAAAAATAGCGTGTTGATAACAAATTTTAATTCATGCATTTGTAAATTATTACATATTAGAAACGAAATTTTAGAGTTATTTCTTTTAGAATGTTTTCTTATATAAGAACATATTTGTATTTCAAATTTATTGAAAAGGGTTAAACATAAAATAAATAATACAAATTAAAGCGTTTGTAGATATATAATAAAAGCACCTGTAGAAATTACAATTATTGAAATCCAATTTTTGACAGAAATATATTCTTTAAAGAAAATGGAACTAAATAAAATAGTAGTGAGTGGACTCGCCAAAAAAAGTAATCCAGATAGTAGTGGGTTGATAATTTTTAATCCTAAAAAGGTGCATAAAATCGCTGCTAGAATAACGATGCTCATCATGATAACAGTGTAAAATTGACTTTTAATTGAGGTTAAAATTTCACTGTTTTTATATTTTGTTAACGTAAAAATTAAACCTACTGTAAAAACTAGCAACTCTTGATTGGCAATAATAAAGATAGGGGCTATTTCGTTTGTTAAATTTTTCCAATGTATTATAGAAGAAAGTGAAAAACATAAAATCATCAACAGTAACAGCATATGTTGTTTTAAAGTGATACTCATTTTTCCATTTATATTAGAAACAATAAAAAAAATAAACCCAATAATGATTATTGAGATGCCAATAATAGTGTCTGGCAAATTTATTTTCTCAAAAATCCAAAGGTATAGAGAAGTAAATACAATCCCAATCAAATTGTAAACCCCAATCCATTGTAGAGATTCTTTTTTTAAAACATGTAACATACAAAATAAGCCTAAAACACCCAGTGAAGAGCCCAAAGTAATTTTAAGTATATCCGAATTATTAAAGTGTTGTATTTTATAAAATAATAAAATTATTAAAAAGGCAAAACTACTTGTAAAAAAAGCCCTGTAGGTTACTAAAAAAAACACATTCGAAGTTCTCAAGTTTTTTTTCCATAGGACATTATTAAATGAAAACAATAAAACTCCAAGTATGCTGTATATCATTTGTAAAATTTATTTTAACAAGTATTTTTTTGATTCTGTTATAAACTTTTTAAACCCTGTAATTTTTACAATTTTTTTAATGGACAAAAATACTTTGATATTTTCTAGTTTATTTTTTTCTGAAAAAGATATTTTAAGTTTAGTTAGGTAATAAAATAAGGTAATATAGTTTTCATAACCAAGTTCTATTTTGTCTAATTCAACTAATTCGAGACTTGAAATAGCTGATTTTATATTGTTGTTCGTATAATTTATATTAGCTAGTGCAATAAGATAAATGGCTGTTGATGTGACATGATCCCATCTATCTGATTCAAATAAATCTTCATAATACAAATCTATCAATTCTTCTAAAAAAGCATATCTTTCTTTAATAATTAAAGCAGGGACTATTTCCTGTAAAAATTTATTGACTCTTACATTTTTACAAATTTGATGGATTTCTTTTTTTAAATTAGAATCTAATCTCGCATTTTTTAGAATACAATAGCCATAAAATCGTCCTCTAAGTACAATATGAAAAGTTTCAAATTCTTTAGGTTTTTTGATATCTAAAACTGACAATCCTATTCCTGTAATATAATAATTAACATAAGATTTCATTAATTGCAAAAAAAATAAATCTGAAGGATTATTATTAAATTTTTCTACAATATTTAAAATTTTGCCATACCTACCATTTAAGTTGGTGTAATCTATATACAATAGAGGGGCATTATTTTTGAAAACATCATAGTTTATTAATTTTTCATAAATCAAAAGTGCTTTTTTTTCTGAAACACTTAAAAGGGTTGAAGATATTATTGTTGAAAATTTATGAAAATTTGTATTAGTTATGGATTTGAAATTCACATTTTTAAAAATAAAATCTAGAATTTGTAAATTATTTTCTTGAATTTGAAAAGATAAGAAATAAGCTAAATAGATAATATTTGAATCATTAAGAAGGCTACTGTTTATAGAGATAACATCATCAGCAGTTATTTTTTTTGATAACTGTATGCGTTTTAAATTTTGTTGAAAATACCACTCATCATAATTTATTTGATGATTCTGATATTTATAAAAAGAACTAAAACCAATATAGGCAGCTAACGTATTTAATGTTTTGATGGAAGGTTTGGTTTTCTCTAAAAAACCAAATAATCTTCTGAGTGTATTAAAGCCAATTATATTAGTTGTTTCAGTCTCGATTTCTACTTTTAAAAACGTAATGTCTGAAATATTACGAACAACAATATTTGCTTTTTTTTGAACTTCAATTAATAACTGAGTATAGTCGGCTTTCATTTAAATATTTTATGGGCTATGAATGGGCTAATTTAGAATAATAATAAGAATAAATTAGCATTTTAAATTAACAAAAATAAAATGGCAGAACAAATACCAGAAGTTTTAAAATAAGTTGCATTTACACCACCATTTCAACAAAATAAATAGCTTATGAAAGTAAATTTTGTACAAACAACTATAGCTATCGCGATTAGTGGCCTTATCTCTTGCGGGTTTTATAATTTTCACAACAGTGAAAACAAACTATTTTTAAGCATTGGTGGCTTTATTTTTCTATTCATCACTTTAGCTGTAAGTATTGGAATAAACTTTGAGTTATCACGAACTACAACAAATATTAGAGTTGTTTCAGGAATTTTCTTTACGAATGCCTTAATTAGTCACTTAATTTTTACCTTCTTCGGTTTTACAGAGCCAAGCTACTTAATTACAAATGGAATATTACTTTTGATTTATGTTTTGATAGTTGACTCAATTTATATTTCAAAACAATAAAAAAGTGGTGTTTTTTGTCGATTATTTATATTGAATATCAACAATAACGCTATTTATCAAGATTAAACGGAATTAAAAAGATTTGATAAATTTAAAATGAATGACGTTAAAAAAGCAATACATAATTCAATTAACATGGTTCCAGGAAGTAACTTAGTTAAAAATGATAGATCAAATTTAATAAATCAAATTATGCCTCAAGCTAGAATATATTACATGGAGGATGTGTAATTTAAACAAAATTCAGATGAGAATACATGGACTAGATATGGGCTTTTTTAATAAAAAATTATTTGTAATTTTAAAACCATAAAATTAATTTTAGTATGAAAAAAAGAATACTTACCAAATTATTTATTTTCTTAAGTTTTGCAATCTATTCGCAAAACTTTACAGTAAATATTCAGAACTTAAAAGAAGGTGATTCAGTCACAGTAATTGCTATGCAAAGTTCAGATAGGTTCTATAAAAAATGGGTAAAGAGTTCAGACACCCCTAATGCAGCGTCTTTCAATTTATCTGCTGGAGACTGGGCCATTAAAATAGATGCAACTGGCTATACCTACCCCTCACAAAAAGTGGTTACCATTCCTAATGATATTGCTGCTACGTTTGCATTAACAGAAATGATGGGAGGCAACTTTACGTATAATTGGGTAGATGATGGTTCTGCAGCAGGTCATGCAACCCAATCATACATTGCAGAGCCTACAGAAATTATAGTGTTAAATGATACCATCTCTGTGCCAACAGATTTTTCTTCTCTGAAATTGAGAACAGAATATGGTGTTGTGTTGTCTGATGATAAAGAAAAATGGACGAATGAAGATGCCTATCGACTCTATAAAATGTTCTCAAATTTACCTTACCATAAATTTGGAGAAGGTTCTACTATAGATTACAGTACTGGAGAAAACATTAGGGGAGTATTTTATTTATCCAAAGATGAAATTTATGAGGATATATCTATAGAAAAAAAAGACGGTATTGCGCATGCCACTGTCAGTCAAAGTGCGTTTACCTATGCAGAACCTCAAATTGTAAAAATAGACGGGATCCGAGGTAAGTTTTTTTCTAAAAGGCTATACCATGCTGTAGTCAATTTTATCACCGACTTTGCCAATAATGATGAAGTTTTAAATTGGTTAGCGAGAGAGCGTTTTGGTATTCGGTTTTTAAAACCATCGGAATTTAAAGAAGTGTTTGATGAAGAAGAAGGTACTTTTATGGGAGATGATAAATCCAACTTTCAAGAATATTATAAAACAGAAAAGTTAGAGATTTTGGCCATGTTTGAAGAATTACCAGAGGGATTTCATAAACAAGAAGGATTGCAGTATTTAGTTAGAAGAATTGATGGTCAAGATCATCCTGATCCTAATTATAAAGAAGCTGCAGCCATTGCTTGGACAGGCTTAAAAACTATAGAGTTTATGAGCAAATCTTTTATTAGCGGAAATTTAAGTGATACAAGGCGTTTGATACTTCATGAAAAAGCCCACTTTTTATGGGAATATACTTTCGATAAAAAAACAAAAGATGATTGGGCAGAAATTGGGGGTTGGTTTGAAGATGCAGCCTCAGGAGGTTGGTCTACATATAATACCACTGAGTTTGTTTCTGCGTATGCACATGCGAAAAATCCTAATGAAGACATGGCAGAGTCCATTGCCATCTATTTAACCAACCCAGATAGACTTATAAATGTATCACAAAAAAAATATGAATTTATTAGAGATCGTATCATGCATGGTACACGCTATGTATCCATCATTAGAGAAGATTTGACGTTTACGGTATATAACTTATACCCAGATTATACATTCCCTGGTAAAATTGTAGAGCTTGATCTAAAAGTCGAAGGAACTTCTGAAGAAGACAAAATTGTAACCATGAAAATTCGTTTAAATTCGACAGATCCAGCAATTGACGGGGCAAAACAGGGTTATGTGCGTTTTGCCTCTTCAATTGGTACTAATTTTGACATTGGGTTACATGCTCAAAACGGAAGTATAGATTCTATTTTAGTGGGTTCTGCAACATTGAGTAAATTTGCTAAATCTGGTTATTGGGGCTTAGCTAGTTTAAGAACTTGGGATCAAGTGGGTAATCAACGCTATGAAAACACCTCTACGGTAGGGGCCAAATTATTTATTGAAAATCCTTTAGAAGATATAACACCGCCTAAATTTTTGGAATTTAAAATGTCGGTTATAGATAGTACTTTTAATGCTAGTAGGGAAATTGATCCTAATGGAGAAGTTGGGCAAGCCATAAAATTAGAAGATAAATGGGAAGAACCACTGTTAGTTAGTGGTAATGGAGCAACTTATAGAATAGATTTTCCAAACCCAGATCAAGCCGAAACTTACTACAAAGAATGGAGAACTGTAATGAATGAACCCGAAGCCCTAATTAAACAAGGGATTGGATACTTCTTTATAGAAGATTATTATCCATCTGGATATTACAGTGTAACAAACGCTTACACAGGAGATCAAGCAGGTAATACTAGTTGGGTAAATTTTTCAAATAACCCTACTAATAATGGTTGGGCTAACGGGACTAATAGCTTTGCTGCACTAAAAGACAGTGTGTATGTAGCAACCAAATTTCCAGATATTGTAAAACCAGAAATTGATCTGAATAACATAACTGTTCTTGCAGAGCCTACCAATCCTCAAGCACCTAACGGAGAAACAAGAGTAGATATTAATTTTAATGCAAGAGATTTGTCTGACTTTCCTGGTCATGAGGCTGGTGTTCATTCGGTAAGTTTAACTCTTAGAGACCCTCAAGGAAAGAAATTTGGTTACCAAACGGGGAATTCAACCATGAACCATCCGGATTTAAACTTAGGAAACACAGAGCCCGTTTTAGATTCGCTTTGGCGAAATTATCGGTTTGACCTAACACTACCTGTAGGATCCGCACCTGGTTTGTGGGGGATTTCTGACATTGTCATAAGTGATAAAGTAGGGAATACCAAAAGCTACAATTTCGAGGAATATGTTAGATTTGATATTATTGCCTCTGATATTGTGTTAGAAGTTCCTTTAGAGGTAGAAATTGTTGATAAGGTAATTAACGCCGGAAATGTAGACTCCATTAAAGCAAAAATGTCTTGCAAACCTTGTGAGGGTTTAAATTACATTGCAACTATTTATTCTCGTTTTGGAGGAGGAGCAGTAGTAAGAAGTGAAGGAGTATTAAGTGCAGATGAAGTTATTGTAGAAAACTTAAACACTACTGGTATTTTAGATGGTGAAGTTAATTTAACAGTACAACTTACAGATGCTGAGGATAGATTAGTGGCCACCAAAACAACGGCATATACAAAAGATGTAATATATCCAAAGGCTTATTATTCAAGAACAAATTTAGAAAACGATGGAAGTAGTTCACTGGACGATTTTGTTATTGATGTAGTGATAGAGTCTATCGATGTTGGCGGAAGTTATCAATTAAATATAAATAACAACAATTCACCTAAATCCAATTCTAAAGTCACTGAATTGCAATTAGAAGGAGTTCTCCTCGCCGAATCAAATTCAATAGAAAATATAGCGCTAGAAACTTTAGAAAATGGAGTTTATAAGTTTGAATTAATAGTTACTGATCCAAATGGTAATGTGGGAGAGCCTGAGATTCTGTATTATAAAAAAGAAGGAAATTTGATTACCCTTTTAGGGTCGGTTTTAAGTACGGATGATTTAATTACTAATGGTTTTAAAAGCTATCCAAATCCATTTAATGAATATGTTGTTATTAATAGCCCTAAATCAGTCCAATTAGAAGTATTTGATATTTCTGGAAGAGCTATTATGAAATTTCAAATAACTGAGGGTATAAATACAATTGATGTGAATAAGTTATCTAAAGGGTCTTATATTTTTAAATATACTTATCTAAACGCCTCTATAAATCAATTACTAATAAAAAACTGATCTTCTTATTTTTTAAAAATTTAAAGATTGATTAAAAGAAACCAATAAAAGAGTATAAAATTTAAAAAATAATTTAACTTTTTAAATTATTGCCATTCGAGATTTCAATAGGAGGAAAGAAAAGAGCATATTTAAAGAAGAGTTAATTCAGTTTTAAAGTTTAAATAGTTTTATAAAAATAGTAAATTAATAAATTTGTAAGAAATAAAAAAAGTTCGCTAGTTTTAAAAATAAGAAATTGATTAATCAATTCAAATACTTAAAGAATTAAATTTCTATAATTCTTTAATAAAACAGACAGCTATTTTTTCTATTTCCACTAGTATAACATAAAGGCAAACTTATTGAAGTTTGTCTTTTTTTATTTTATAAAATATTTATATTTCTGGATCTTAGGTGATTAATTAAAATTAAAACATATCGCTTTAATTTTAATTATTTAGGGATTTGCTGGCTCAAACAGTGTAAAGTTCCAAAACCCCAAATTAAATCTATAGCACTAATGCCAATAACTTCTCTATCAGGAAAACAGTTGGCAATGATGTTGAGCGCAATTCTGTCATTGACATCATTAAATGTAGGAACTAAAACGACTTTATTGATAATTAAAAAGTTAGCATAACTAGCAGGAATTACCAAACCATCAAACTCAACAGTTTTTGGCATTGGCAACGCAACAATTGTTGGTTTTGAGCCATCTTCCAAAACTGATTTTTGAAGTCTTTCTAAATTGTCTTGTAAAGCAGCATAATTTGGATTTTTGATATCTGTTTCAACAACAGTTATGATGGTTTTTTCATCAACAAAACGACACAAATCATCAATATGTCCATGAGTATCATCACCCATAATGCCATCACCCAACCAAATCACGTTTGTAATGCCTAAATATTCTTTAAAAATAGCTTCGTAATCTTGTTTTGTGAAATTTGGATTTCGAACTTGAATGGTAGGATGCAACAAACATTCTTCGGATGTTAATAAAGTACCTTTGCCATTTACATCAATAGCACCACCTTCCAAAATGACAGGTTTTCCTTTATAAGTAGCTTGTGTTAAGGGAATATTCAAATGATTTGCCACTTTTGATGGCACAAATTTATCTAACTGATAATTTTTATATTTTGCCCACCCATTAAAATTGAAATTGATGGCTTCTCTTTTTGATCCATTCTGAACGATGATTGGTCCTGAATCGCGCATCCAACTTCTGTTTGTTTTGTATTGGATAAAAGAAACTTTTTCTAACGGAACATGAGCAATTACCAACATTTCAGTAACTTTTTCTTGTAGATTTTCATCAGCAACAACTAAGAAAACGGTTTCAACAGCTGTAATTTTTTTGATTAACTCAACAAATGCCCATTGAATTGCACCGTATTTTCCTGGCCAATCGTTGCCATTGTGAGGAAAACAAAGCAAGATGCCTTCTTGGCTTTCCCATTCTGCTGGAAATCTTCTCATTAATCTATCGCTCTTTTTGTGATGTCACCAAAAGCATCAATTCTTCTATCTCTAAAAAATGGCCAATTCTGACGTACATTTTCTTGTAAATCTAAATCCACTTCAGCTATTAATATTTCTTCTTTATCGTGAGAAGCTTGTGCTAAAATTTCACCCTGAGGACCCGCAATGAATGAAGCTCCCCAAAATTCCAATCCATCAGTATCAGGTAAGTATTTTTCCAAACCAATTCTGTTTGCAGCTGCCACATAAACACCATTTGCAACTGCGTGTCCTTTCATTACATTCATCCAAGCACCAAATTGATTTTCGCCATATTGCGCTTTTTCTTTAGGATGCCAACCAATGGCTGTTGGATAAAACAAGACTTCTGCACCTTTCAAGGCGGTAAGTCTTGCCGCTTCAGGATACCATTGATCCCAACAGATTAAAACCCCAATTTTTCCTTTGTTGGTTTGGTTTGATTTAAAGCCTAAATCTCCAGGTGTAAAATAGAATTTTTCATAAAAATGAGGATCATCAGGAATGTGCATTTTTCGATACAAACCAGCTTCAGTGCCATCTGTATCTATAATATAAGCACTATTATGATAAATTCCCGCCATGCGTTTTTCAAAAAAAGGAACTATGATAACCACACCCAACTCTTTGGCTAATTCGCTAAAAGCTGTAAATGAAATGCTATACAAAGGCTCAGCATAGGCAAAATTGTCTGTATCTTCACTTTGACAAAAATAATGACTGCTATACAATTCTGGTAAAGAAATTACTTCTGCGCCTTTTGCAGCAGCATCTCTAACCCATTGCAAACACTTTTTGAGATTGTTCTCTGGAGTGTTGTTGAGGTTCAATTGAATAACCGCTATTCTGTAGGTGTTCTTCATTATTTACTGTAATTTGAAGCACAAAAGTATGAATTTCTACCAAATTGTTTGAGTGTTTAAAGGTTTAACTGTATGCAAGGTTTATTTTATTTGGAGTTTTAAAACGGAACATCCAATTTTTGTAATTCGTTTCATTTTATTTGATTAGAATTCGACTACAAAAAAAAGGAATGATTCTTATATGAAAAAGGTAATATTTGTAATAGAAACTATTTAAAATAAAGAAATATACGTAAGCGTTGTCGTTTAAAAATTTGGTTTTTATTGGAGTTTGATGAAATATTTTTTTCGTAGCCAAAATGAAACACGCACCAAAAGAATAAGTGCAGGTACTTCCACTAAAGGACCAATAACACCCGCAAAAGCTTCTCCAGAATTGAGTCCGAAAACTGCAATAGCCACTGCAATTGCCAATTCAAAATTGTTTCCAGCTGCTGTAAAAGCGACAGCTGCAGTTTTGTCATAAGTGCCTCCCATGGCTTTTGTAAAGAAAAACCCGATAAAGAACATCAATGCAAAATAAATCAATAACGGAATGGCAATAATTACAACATCCATGGGAATTTCAACAATCAATTCGCCTTTTAACGAAAACATCACAATAATTGTAAATAATAGCGCAATTAACGTTAAAGGTGAAATGGTAGGAATAAATTTTTGAGTGTACCAAACTTCGCCTTTTGCTTTTATTAAAAGATATCTACTCAAAATTCCCAATACAAAAGGAATTCCCAAATAAATAGCTACACTTTCAGCAATGGTTGCAATAGAAATAGTAACAATTGCACCTTCAAACCCGAAATAAGGAGGCAAAACAGTAATAAAAAGCCACGCATAAAAACTGTAAGCAAATACTTGAAAAATACTATTCAGGGCTACTAATCCCGCTCCATATTCACTGCTCCCTTCTGCCAAATCATTCCAAACCAAAACCATAGCAATGCATCTTGCCAAGCCAATTAAAATCAAACCCACCATATATTCAGGATAGTCTCTTAAAAAAGTAATTGCCAACACAAACATCAAAACGGGCCCAATAATCCAATTGAGAATCAGTGAAATAGAGAGAATTTTTGTGTTTTTAAACACTTTTGGCAATAACGCATAATTTACTTTCGCCAAAGGCGGATACATCATTACAATTAAACCAATAGCAATAGGAATATTGGTAGTTCCACTATTAAATGAATTGATAAAATCAGGAAAAGTAGGAATAAAATACCCCAAACTAACGCCAATAATCATGGCAACAAAAATCCAAAGTGTAAGGTTTTTATCTAAAAAACCAAGCTTTTTTTTACTCATGTTCTTTTTTTAGTTGAGAAAAAACGTATAAGAGTTCAGTGGCAATTTGCACACTTCTTTCATGATATTTTTCCGCTTGTTGTGGTGTATTGTCAAAAGCTTTTGGATCTTCAAAAGTAATCGGAATTCTTTTTTCTGCACCAACAACCAAAGGACATGCTTCATTGGCGGAATTACAAGTCATGATTGCTGCAAAATCCGTTTTAGGATTAAAATCATCATCCAATCTTTTTGAAAACCCCATAATTGGGTGTGCATTTTCTGCATATTTTATGGCATATACAGGGTTTTTTCCATCAGAAAGTGTTTGAATTTGAAATCCAGAGTTTTGTAAGGTTTTTGCTGCCATTGGAAATAGTGCAGTTGCTTCTGTTCCTCCTGAGTAACAAAACACGTTTTCAATTCCAAAAAAAGCAGCCATTGTTTGCGCCCAAACTTGTGATAAATGACTTCTCCTTGAATTGTGCGTACAAATAAAATTAAGAGCAATCGCTTCTTGATTCGTGATTTTTAATTGGATAAAATCAATCAACGGTTGTAAGGTCACTTTACGTTCCTCAGCAATTGTTGAAGGATGTAAAGATTTTATAAATAGTTCAATATCAGAAAATAAAGCTGTATTTTTCATGTTCATTTTACATTTTTAAGAGATTTAGCAACAGCCACTATTTGGTGTGCAACAAGATTGATTATTCAATGCTGAGAGTTTTACTTTTGGTTTTTCAGCAGGAATTCCGCAAGCGTCTTTTGCCAAGCAATCTGTTTGTTTGGTGGTTAATAAAAATTGATTGCCGTCAAAATCCAACCCAAATTTTTGAATGGTTTCACCTTGATATTCCACTTCAATTTCGTTGTCGTCAATGGCCAAGGTTTTTTCAGAAAGTTCAATGATTTTTACCAATTTTTCAGGATGTAATCTGTGATCATAGTCGTTTGCATTCCATAATTGAAAATTTACCACAGTTTCTTTTCTTACAGTGCCACCACAATCTATAAAACGTTTGGTGATTTCGCCCACTTCTGTCACATGAAAATGGCTAGGCACTAGAGATTGATCAGGCAATTGAAAACCAATCGTTTGTAAGTTTTGTAATACTGATTTTACTTCTGATAGTTTCATAATGTATGTGTTGAAATAATTTGATTAATGATTATGTTTTTTTAACAGCAATCCTGTTTAGAAATATCTTGATTTAAGAAAGTGTGGAGTACGGCTTTCATTTTTAACCAATTTTGGTTGTCAATACAATAGCAAACACTCGTGCCTTCAATCGTTCCTTTGATTAAACCCAATTGTTTTAGCTCTTTTAAATGTTGAGAAATGGTGGGTTGTGCCAAACCAATTTCACTCACTAAATCTCCACAGACACAGGCATCAATTTCAAATAAACGCTGCAAAAT
>Ga0102812_10001892_pt1 | contig 14268 bp, 13 predicted proteins | sample ColrivemetaGS713_FD_79334 | JGI IMG/M metagenome (GOLD analysis project Ga0102812, IMG submission 79334) | Estuarine microbial communities from the Columbia River estuary - Flood tide ETM metaG S.713 | ecosystem: Environmental > Aquatic > Marine > Intertidal zone > Estuary | place: USA... | reverse complement strand
GAGACGACGATTCTCAATGCGGCGCATCGGCTGCAGCAAGACACCGATTGGCACACGCTCCGACCCAACTTTGGGGCTTTCCAATCATGAACTGGGAAATCGTCATGGGGTTGGAAGTCCATTTGCAACTGGCCACGCAATCCAAGATATTTTCCGGCTCCGCCACCACCTTTGGCGCCGAGCCCAACACCCAGGCCAGCGCGGTAGACCTCGCGATGCCCGGTATGCTGCCAGTGCTCAACACCAAAGCGGTTCGCTACGCGGTAATGTTCGGACTGGGTATCGGCGCCGAGATCGGCAAACGCTCGATTTTCGATCGCAAGAACTACTTCTACCCCGATCTGCCCAAGGGTTACCAGATCAGCCAGTTTGAGGCCCCTATCGTCGGCCGCGGAGATTTCGAGATCCAGCTCGAGGACGGCAGCACCCGCAGTATCGGCATCACCCGCGCGCATCTCGAAGAAGATGCGGGCAAGTCATTGCACGAGGATTTCCACGGCCAGACCGGCATCGACCTTAACCGGGCCGGCACTCCCCTGCTGGAAATTGTCTCCGAGCCCGACCTGCGCAATGCGGCCGAAGCGGTAGCCTACTTGAAAGCACTGCACAGCCTGGTGCTCTACCTGGGTATCTCCGACGGTGATATGTCGCAGGGCTCCATGCGCTGTGATATCAATATTTCGCTGCGACCCCAGGGTTCAGACACCCTGGGCACCCGGGCGGAGATCAAGAACGTGAATTCCTTCCGCTTCGTTGAGAAGGCCATTCGCCATGAAATCGAGCGACAGACAGATATTCTGGAAGCCGGTGGTACCGTGGTACAGGAAACCCGGCTGTACGACGCCGACCGCGACGAAACCCGCTCCATGCGCAGCAAGGAAGTCGCCAACGATTACCGCTACTTCCCCGAGCCCGACCTGCTGCCTGTCGTCATTGATGACATATACATAGAGGCTATCCGCGCCGAACTGCCGGAACTGCCCCCCCAGAAACGCCATCGCTTCGTCGAACAGTATGCACTGAGCAGTTACGACGCCAACGTACTGGCAGACAGCCGCCTGCTGGCAGACTATTTCGAGAGCGTGGTGGCCGGCTGTGGTGACGCCAAGATAGCTGCCAACTGGGTGCAGGTGGAGCTGCTGGGCCAACTCAACCGCAATGAACTGGACATCACCGCCAGCCCGGTATCTGCCGAGGCCCTGGCTAGCCTGATTACCCGCATCCTCGACAATAGCATCTCCGGTAAAATCGCCAAGCAGGTGTTCGAGGCCATGTGGCAGGGAGAAGGCAGCGCCGACGACATCATTAAAGCCCGCGGCCTGCAACAGGTCAGCGACAGCGGCGAGCTGGAAAGCATGGTCGACCAGGTCATTGCTGATAACCAGGCGCAGGTACAACAGTTCCTGGCAGCCGACGATACCAAGCGCAAGAAACTGGTCGGCTTTTTTGTCGGCCAGATCATGAAACTTTCCAAGGGCCAGGCCAACCCGCAGATGGTCAATCAGTTACTGGCCAAAAAGTTGGTCTAAGGGGAGAACCAGAATGAGAAAAGACAAGGAAAAGGTACTGGACGAGGTCTGGACCGAGGACCACGTAAAAAGCTTCCTGCAGGTAAGACCGCACGATGGCTCCGATGAAAACTTCCACATGCTGCTGAAAGCCTACCAGAGTATGCGCGCCTCCGACTTTGAGCTGTTTGTCGGGTTTTTCACCGCAGACAAACGCGATATCAATGCCACCGGCAAGGATGGGCGCAGTGTGCTGGAGATCGTCAGCACCCATCGGCATGGGGTTGAGTACGCCGATATTCTTCGGGCTGCCGGGGCCGGATAGTTCACTCGTGGTCCTTATCTGAGCCGGCCCTGACTTAACCCTGGTTCGGTTTGGTTCGGCTCGGTTTCGCCAGACGGTCACGGACGGGGAGGTGTTTCTCAGTCGCTCCACGTGATTCGCTTGGTGAGAAACACCTCCCCGCCCGTGACCTCGGTAGGTGAGAGTTCCATCCTGACCACTCATATCCAGTCCGTTTTTGGAGCGGCTCGATTAAAGGGTCCGGGTGCCGGCGGGCTTTTCACCAAGCGAATCACGTGGAGCGACTGAAAAGCCCGCCGGCGCCCGGACCCGATTGGCATAACCAAACCCCGGCTGGCCATAGAGCACCAGGCCAAAGCGACTAATCCGGATCGTAAGAAACCCGCCCCTTACTGATCCGTTCCCGATTCTGCCGCTTGGCCTCCTCGCTCTTGCGCAACAATACATACACCGCACCTGTGCCACCGTGCCGCGGCTGGGCACTGTGAAACGCCTGCACCGTATCGAGCTCCCGCAGCCACACATCGGTGCAACCCTTGAGCAGGGAACTGCGCTCCTGCTCGGCTTTGGTCTGGCCCTTGCCGTGGATGATCAGCACCGTGCGCAAACCCAGCAGGCAGGATTCCTCGATAAAGCTGAATATCTCCCCCCGGGCCACCGCCGCTGTCATGCGATGCAGGTCCAGCCGGGCTTCACTCTCGTAGCGGCCCTGTTTGAGCTTGCGGAATACGCCGTTTTGCACACCAGGTCGCTTGAACTCCAGCACATACCAGGCATCGAGGGGCTCGATGCCATCTTCACTGAGCTGGTTACGGTCTACCACCTTGCCCTGCACTGCTGCCTGGCGGCGGTGATCAAGGGAAGAATCGCGCTGCGGTGGCACGCGGCCGGGGCTGGCGGCACGGGGCTCCCGCTTCAGGGGGACCACATCGGCCATCTCCTCAAGGAAATTCTTGTCTTCGTCTGCTGCCATCATTACACCCTGCTTCCAGTGGGCTATTATAGCGGCTGGCCCATACAAAATGGACCGCCAGATACAATGAGCCCTCATGGAAAATGAACTACCACAGCAGCATTGTCCCCTATGTGGCCAGCTTAACCAGTGCGCGGCCGCAAACGGCTCGCGAGCGCAGGACTGCTGGTGCTGCAACGCGCAGATCAGCGCTGCAGCGCTGGCCGCTATCCCGCCACAAGATATAGGCAAGCGCTGCCTGTGTCCGGCCTGTGCCGGCGTAAAAGGAGAAAATCCCAGTGAAAGGTAATGCAGTACACGATGCCGAATACATGCTACGCGGCGCAAAACTGTTACCTCACCCGTCCCTACGGCTATTTGTGCTGATTCCGCTGGTGGTCAATATCCTGATCTTCGGCTTCCTGATCAGCATTGGCATGGGTTACCTGAACAGCGCAATGGGCTCGATCCTGGGCCGCATTCCGGAGTGGCTGGGCTTTATTGAATGGATTCTCTGGCCGTTGATCTGGCTTACCGTCAGCCTGATCACCGGTTACCTGTTCACCTCCGTGGCCCTGATCATCGCCTCGCCGTTCAATGCCCTACTGGCTGAAAAAGCTGAGGAATTGGTGACAGGCAAGCCGGTAAATTCACTGGAGGGTCTGGGGGCAGCGCTGGTCGCAGTGCCACGGGGTATTCTGCGCGAACTCTCAAAGCTGTTGTATTACGTTCCCATGGCATTATTCGTGCTTGTCCTGTCGTTCATACCGGTACTCAACACCGTTGCACCAATTTTGTGGCTGCTGCTTGGGGCCTGGATGATGAGCATCCAGTTTGTAGACTATCCGATGGACAACCACCAGCTGAGTTTTGCTGATGTCAAAGAAGCGGTGCGCAGCCGCCGACTGAGCAGTATGGGCTTTGGCGGATTGGTGGCAGTGGGTGCCAGCATTCCCATCGTCAACTTTATCATCGTGCCGGCTGCCGTCGTGGGCGCCACCCTGCTGTGGTGCGAGGAGTTAAGCCAATAACTCCTCGGGGGGGTGGGTGCATTCCAGCTTTTCACCCAGCAGCGTCTCCAACTCCGGCAGCAGGAACGCATCGTCCTCGCTGGCAAAGCTGATAGAAATACCGGTGGCTCCCGCCCGGCCTGTACGGCCAATGCGGTGCACGTAATCTTCCGGGTCTTCCGGCAGATTGAAATTCACCACATGGCTGACACCATCCACATGGATGCCCCGGCCGGCCACGTCGGTCGCCACCAGCACTTTGATTCTGCCCTGCTTGAAATCATCCAGGGTGCGCGTGCGCTTGGCCTGGGGGATTTCCCCTGACAGGATACCGGCCGCCACCCCTGATTTGCGCAGGCGCTCGTGGAGTTTCCGCACCTGATCCCGGCGATTGGCAAACACAATCACACTGGTGGCTTCATCCGAGCGCAGCAGGTTGTTGAGCACCTTGTAGCGCTGCTGGCTGCTGACCAGATAAACCTTCTGGTCGACGGAGTCGGTGGCAACATGGTCCGGCTCGATCTCGATAGTGATCGGTTCAAAGGTCCACTGGTTGGAGAGGTTAATAATATCCTGGGTAAAAGTGGCCGAGAACAGCAGGGTCTGGCGGTTCTCCCTGGCCGGCGTTGCGCGCACAATACGCTTCACCTGCGGGATGAAGCCCATGTCCAGCATACGGTCGGCCTCGTCCAGCACCAGTACCTCCACGTGGTCGAGGTAGAGGTCGCGGCGACTCATGAAGTCCAGTAATCGTCCGGGGGTCGCAACCACCAGGTCTACAACCTTGCTGCCAAGGCGGTTCAGCTGCTTCTGGTAATCCATGCCGCCGATCAGGGTGACAACCTGCAGGTCGGCGTGCCTGGCCAGCTCCTCGGCATCTGCAGCAATCTGCATAACCAGTTCCCGGGTAGGCGCAATCACCAGGGCGCGGGGCTCACCCACAAAGCGCTCGCCCTCAATGGGGTTGCACAGCATGTCGTTGAACATGGTGATCAGGAAAGCAGCAGTCTTGCCGGTACCGGTCTGGGCTTTACCGATGGCATCGTGCCCCTGCAGGGTGTGGGGCAGAATCGCAGCCTGGATAGGTGAGCAGTACTTGAATCCCAGGTCAGCAATCCCTTGCATCAACTCGTCACGCAGACCCAGGTCGTGAAAACGGGTCTGGCCCTCTACCGGGTCGACCTGGAACTGGTCTACTGACCAGAGCGCCTGGCCACTACTGCTGTTCTTGCGTCCGCGGCGTCGGCGCTGTCCGGATTTGCCGGCGCCAGCCTCGTCAGCCTGCGGCCCGGTGTCTAGTTCGACAGCTTCAGCCTTTTTCCCGGACGATGGCTTGTGGGACGGCTCGTGTCGAGGCGGCGTGCTGTGCCCGACCTTGGCTTGCTTGTGGTCCTGCACCGCCGCGTTTTTGCCAGCGATACGCCCTACCAGATTCTTAATCAATTCTGCACTTCCCGTGACGGCTCAAAAAACGCGCTAGTTTACCACCTCCGGAGCGAAATAGGTGGCCGCCCGGGCGACGTAATTTCCAGTGATAGAGGGTCCGATTCAGAGGCTGTGAGGGGGCATATTTGCCCCCGGCAAAGTACTTCAGGCCTTGTCCGGGTAAAGGCGAGACAGATAATAATCCAGACTCACATAACGCCCGCCGCCGGTAAATAACAAGCTGAGCAACATCAACAGGTAAGTTACCGCAAACTCAATGCCATTATTGAGCAGCACCAGACTACCCTTCTCGGTCAACCACGCGTAGTTGCCGTGCTCGCGCAGGATTTCCTTGGCGCTGCCAAGGCGCACCGCGACTTCCTGGGCGCTGGAGTCAGCAATCGCCGCCCAGCCGTTACCCCAGTGCACGGAAAATATGGCCACCAGCATGGTGACGATCAGGGGTATCGATATCCAGCGGGTAGCCAGACCCAGCAGTAATAACATCGCACCCACTACCTCGGCATAAGCCGCCAGATGGGCCAGCAGGCTGGGGAAGGGCAAGCCCAGGCCCCAGTCAGGATTGCCAAACCACTCGATGGTATTGTCCATACCTGCTATTTTCTGGGCACCCGCCATCCAGAACACCGGCACCAGATACAGTCGCAATGCCAGGGGGGCCAGCCCGTCCAAATGCTGCAGCCTCGGAAAAATCGCATTGTGGAGGCGGTAATACCAGCCGGTGAGTACATTCATCTACCTGCTCCATGTAAACTTGCTCGTCTTGTGACAACGAAACTACTGCAAAGGTTTCATTGGCCGCGCAGAACCCGCTCTTCACTCTAAACTGACCAAACTATGCCAGGCTCGCAAGCAAACAAACTGTCCGCCTATGCCAGCGAGTTTCGCGCCCTGCTGGCGATCGCCTGGCCGATGATGATCGCCCAGCTGGCCCAGGTCGGCACGGGTGTGGTCGATACCATAATGGCAGGTCGCTACAGCGCGATGGACCTTGCCGCCATCGCGATCGGCTATAACATCTGGTTGCCGATCTATCTGTTCTTTATCGGCGTGATGCTGGGTGCCACCGCCATCATCGCCCAGCGCTTCGGCGCCGGCCAGGTACAGATGATTCGCGATAGTTTGCCCCAGTCCCTGTGGCTGGCACTGGGCCTGGGCCTGATGGCTGGCCCACTGTGCTATTTCGCCAGCCCGGTGCTGGATTTGCTGCAGCTGGATGCGGCTACTCATCGCAAGAGCCTGGCCTACTTGCAAGCCGTGGCATTTGGCCTGCCCGCCGCCGCTATTTTCCAGGCCCTGCGTTGCCACACCCAGGGCATCGGTATCATGCGGCCCTTTGCAGTGGCCAGCGTAATTGGGTTTTGTGCGAATATCCCCCTGAATTACGCCTTTATCTACGGCAAATGGGGGGCACCTGAACTGGGTGCCGCCGGCTGCGGTTGGGCTACGGCAATTTCCATGTGGCTCGGTCCGATCCTGATCAGTTTTTACATGAGCCGCTCCAAATTGCTCAAACCTTACCTGCCGCAGCTAAAGCTGGTAAGACCGGACTGGGCGCTCATTGGCGAGATCACTCGCCTGGGATTGCCCATGGGGCTGACTTTCTTCCTGGAAATCGCCGTGTTTTCAGTCATTGCCATGTTTATCGCTACTCTGGGCAATACCGCCATGGCCTCTCACCAGATCGCGTTTAACGTGTGGGACCTGGTCTATATGCTGCTGATCAGCTTTGGTTCGGCAATGGCCACCCGGGTGGGTCATGCCATAGGCAGGCAGGAGCGTGCGCTGGTTAGCCTGGCGATTCGCTGCGGCAGTGGGGTCATCATGCTGCTGGGGTTCTTCTGCATGGCGGTGCTACTAAGCGTGCCGCAGCTTATCATCAGCGCCTACACAGACGATGTCGACATCAATCTCATGGCAGTCAGCCTGATCAAGCTGGGGGGGCTGTTTATCGCCCTGGACTCGGTACAGGTGACAACATCATTCTGCCTGCGCGCCTTCAAGGATACCCGCGCACCCTTCGTCATCATGTGCATCGCCTATTGGCTTATCACCCTGCCCCTGGGCTACTGGCTGGGCATTGTGGTGGCCGACAATCCACTTGATGGCACCCGGGGGTTCTGGCTAAGTATGATTGCCGGCATTGCCATCAGCTCCATGCTGATGCTATGGCGACTATTGGGAATACTGCGCAGGCCACTGGTCGCCGTATAAATCACCGACAGGCCAGCTATGACATTGCGGTCAGCCGGGCTCAGCGCCGCAGATGCCCGCAATCGGGGCAGTCCGCCCTCACCGGCAGACTCAGCTGGCGAATATCCATGTTGCGCAGATCCAACAGCAGGAGCTTGCCAAGCAGTGGTTCGCCGAAGCCTGCCAGGACTTTCAACGCTTCCAGCGCCTGCATTGAGCCCAGTATTCCCACCACCGGTGCCAACACCCCGCTTTCACTGCAACTCAGTGCTGTATCCTCTCCGGTTAGCGGGTAGAGGCAGCGATAACAGGGGCCACCACGGGTGGGATCAAACACAGTGATCTGGCCTTCACTGCGCACTGCCGCAGCTGAAACCAGTGGTACGGCGGCGGCGATGCAGGCGCGGTTGAGGGCGAAACGTACCGGGTAGTTATCTGTGGCATCAACCACCAGGTCTACCCGGGACATCAGCGCAGGGAGTGCCTCTTCAGTCAGCTGTTGTGGAATAACCTCAAGCTCCACCCCCGGGTTCAGTGCGCCAATCGCGGCCGCCACAGAGGCTGCTTTATTGATGCCTATATCGGCATTGCCATGGGCGATCTGCCGCTGCAGATTGCCCAGCTCCACTCTGTCGCCGTCAGCCAGCAAAAGCCGGCCAACCCCGCTGGCTGCCAGGTACAGAGCCGCGGGGCATCCCAGCCCTCCAAGGCCGACCACCAGCACTGTTGCCTGCAGCAGCCGCTCCTGTCCCGCCACATCGAAGTCATGCAACAGGATCTGGCGGTTATAGCGCAGCAGTTGCTCGTCACTCAGCACGCCAGCACCCCCCGGTAATGCGCTCCAGCCCGGCCAGGTCCTGCCGGGTACTTATCTCACTGAAGCCGTTTTCCTGCAGCAGTTCACGCACCTGCGCCGCTTGCTGATAACCGTGCTCAAGTAACAGCCAGCCACCATCAACCAGGTGTGCGGGCGCCTCTTGCGCCAATCGGGCCAGGTCGGCCAGACCCTGTTCGCCCGCGACCAAGGCGGTTTGTGGCTCAAAACGAAGGTCTCCCTCGCGCAGGTGAGGGTCATCACCGTCGACATAGGGCGGGTTACTCACCAGCAGCGTAAAGCGTTGCCGGGCCAGCGCGCCAAACCAGTCCGAGCACAGGAAATCGACCCGCTCAAGACGGGTCCTGGTGGCATTTTGACGGGCCAGCCCAAGCGCCTTGGCGCTGGCATCCACGGCGGTCACCTTCCACAGCGGGCGCTCACTGGCCAGGGCAAGGGCAATGGCGCCGCTGCCGGTACCCAGATCCAGCACCCGGGCATCGGTGGGGAGCGCCAACTGCAGCGCCCACTCCACCATGGTTTCAGTTTCGGGGCGAGGGATCAGGGTGTGCTCGTTCACCAGCAACTGGAGCGACCAGAACTCCCGCTCACCTGTGAGGTAGGCTATAGGGACACCACGCCGGCGTTCGTTGATAAGCTGAAAATACTGGTTTTCCCCGTCCCTGGCGACTGCCTGCTCGGGCCAGGTATAGAGCCAGCTGCGGGATTTACCCAGGCAGTGACCCAGTAGAATTTCGGCATCGCGCCGACCCGCAGCTGCATCGGAGGTAGACCCGGGGTCGCCAAGCAATTCATCGGCGCGGCGCAGGAGCTCCTGCACTGTAGCCATCAATTGTCGGCCAGGGCCGCCAGCAGATCCGCCTGGTATTCCTGGCGCAGGGGACCAACAACAGCATCGAGACCCCCTTCGAGAATCTCTGCCAGCTTGTACAGGGTGAGGTTGATCCGGTGATCAGTCATCCGCCCCTGGGGAAAGTTGTAGGTGCGAATCCGGTCGGAGCGATCACCTGTGCCCACGAGGTTACGACGCTGCTCAGCCTGCTCCTCGGCCTGCTTGTCCTGGGCACTGGTTGCCAGCTTTGCCTGCAACAGGGACATCGCCCTGGCCCGGTTTTTATGCTGGGAGCGTTCATCCTGGCACTCCACCACAATACCGCTGGGCAGGTGGGTCAGGCGCACTGCCGAATCGGTTTTGTTAACGTGCTGGCCGCCAGCACCGGAGGCGCGGTAGGTGTCAACGCGCAGGTCGGCCTTGTTGATTTCAATAGCGTCCATTTCCTCCGGCTCCGGCATCACTGCTACGGTGCATGCCGAGGTATGGATGCGTCCCTGGGATTCTGTTTCAGGCACTCGCTGAACGCGGTGCGCACCCGATTCAAACTTCAGGTGGGCATAGACATCCTTGCCTTCCACCCGGGTGATGATCTCCTTGTAACCGCCATGCTCGCCCGGTCGCTCGGACAGAACTTCAATCTTCCAGTTCTTTTGTTCGGCATAGCGCGAATACATACGAAACAAATTCCCGGAAAAGATCGCCGCCTCATCGCCCCCGGTTCCGGCGCGAATTTCCAGGAACACGTTATGGGAGTCCTGCGGATCCCGCGGCAGCAACAGGGTTTGCAATTCAACTTCCAGTTCCGCCAGGCGTTGGTTGCCGCTTTCCAGTTCTTCGCGACCCATTTCCCGCAGCTCCGGGTCTGCGTCCTCGAGCATCAGCTGGGCTTCCTCGAGATCACGCTTCACCCTGCTGTAGGCGCCAAAGCAGGTGACCACTTCTTCCAGCTCGGCGTATTCGCGGGATAAGTCGCGAAAGCGATCCTGGTCTGAAATGGTTTCACTGTCGCCCAGCAGCGCAGACACCTCTTCATGACGCTCAGTAAGAACATCGAGCTTGCTTAACAGTGAAGCTTTCATTGCAGGGTGCGTCTCGGTTTATCAGTGGCCGGGGAAGGCAGCTCAAACTCTTCACCATCGCTGTTGTCTTCTGCGGACTCGGCGGTGCCAACCGATTCAAGCCCCAGCAGTTTGCGGGCATTAGCCAACAGGTCCTGGCGACCCTCGGCGCTGGCCTGCTTGAGCCCGGCAGTGGGGGAATGAATCAGTTTATTGGTAATCGCCCGTGCCAGCTGGGCAACAATCTGCTGCGGATCTTCACCGCGCGAGAGCGCCCTCAGCGCGCGCTGCATTTCAAGCTCGCGCAACTGCTCAGCCATCTGCCGGTACTCCTTGACCACATCGATGGCGCCCAGACTGCGGATCTCTTCCATGTACTGGCTGACACCCTCGGCGATAATCAGGTCCGCCTTGCGGGCTTCACTGCGCCTGTTGCGCAAGTTGGTGTCGACGATTTCCCGCAGGTCATCCACGCTGTAGAGGTAAACATCGCGCAATTCGCCGACCTGGGCTTCAATATCTCGCGGTACCGCAATATCCACCATCAGCATGGGCCGGTGCTTGCGCACCTTGATCGCCTGCTCGACAGCACCCTTGCCAAGGATAGGCAATTGACTGGCAGTGGAGGTGATCACAATATCCGCGTCCTGCAACTGCTCGGGAATTTCCGACAGCAGCACCGCCTCTGCGCCAAACTTCTGGGCCAGCTCCCGCGCCCGGCCCAGGGTACGATTGGCTATCACGATGCGGGACACCCCCGCTTCAATGAGGTGGCGGGCGACCAGTTCGATGGTTTCACCCGCACCTACCAACAGCGCGTTGCACTGCCCGACATCGGCAAAAATATGGCTGGCCAGGTTTACTGCCGCATAGGCCACCGATACCGGGTTTTCGCCAATGGCGGTGTCCGTACGCACCCGCTTGGCGATAGAAAATACCCGTGGAAACAGGCGTCCCAGTTCAGAGCCCACGGTGCCTGACTCCACCGCGACCGCATAGGCAGACTTCAACTGCCCGAAGATCTGTGGTTCACCCAGCACCATGGAGTCCAGGCCACTGGCGACCTGCACCAGGTGCTGAAGCGCCAGCTCGGATTCGTAGTGGTAGGCGCACTGGCGCAATTCAGCCGCAGACAGGTGGTGATAATTGGCGACCCAGTCAATCAACTGCATGGCCTTATCGATCACGCTGGAGCCGTCGGGGACGATGGCATACAACTCGGTGCGATTGCAGGTGGACAGGATAACCACCTCTTCCACCTGGCTGGATTCACAGGCGTCGGCAAGCGCCTCATTGACCTGTTCCGGGGCAAAGGCAACCCGCTCGCGCACTTCAACAGCGGCGGAGTTGTGGTTGATACCCAGGGCAATAAGGTTCATGGCGGTAGTGGTTCGCTCCCCGGCGAGAATGACGGTGCAGCCTGGTTATAAAGTTCCAGCCAGGACAGGTACAGCCTGTAAAAGCCGGCGCACATTAGCATATTCAGAACATTTTTCCCCTGATTTTAACAACTTAGCAGGCAAATGACAGTGCCGCTATTAACCCGGAATTGCCCAGCTACCGCGCTGCCCCAGGCATTCCCAATGCCAGCAGGGCGCGGTGGGTTTCAGTTCCGGTCTGTGTCATCATAGGGCCTGTCATTCGTTGGACTCATTCGCTGTACGCCACTATGCCCCGCTTTATCTTCCCTGCCTTTGCCCTGGCACTGCTGGTCGCCTGCGCCAGCCCCGCACCCAAGATGTCGCCGGAGGCCTCCTCACAGGCGGCAACTGCAGTGCCTGAACCGGCGCCAAAACCGGTGGAAAGAGCCTTCCCCGAGGATAGTATTTACCCCCTGCTGCTGGCGGAATTCGCCCTGCGGCGGCGGGCCTACGATGTGGCGCTGGACCAGTACCTGGCCCAGGCGCCATTGCTGCAGGACCCGGGGGTCGCTGCTCACGCCACCCACCTTGCCCAGTTCATGAGCAGGGAAGCGGAGGCACTGGAGGCGGTTCAGCTGTGGGTGGAGCTGGAACCGGAAAATACCGAGGCTAACAACACCCTGTCGTTGCTGTTGATCCGCCAGGGCCGCTCACTGGAAGCCCTGCCTCACCTGGCCTTACTGGCCAAACAGGGCGAGCAACCCAACTTCCCCAGCCTGCTGTCCAGCTACCCGCAAATGAGTCCCCAACAGCGCGCCGATCTCGAACAGGGTATCGACACCCTGGCCCAGGAATACCCCGACAACGTCCAGCTGCTGTTAACCCAGGCCATGATGGAGGCCGAGCACAAGCAATTCGAGTCGGCGCAGGCCAAGCTGGAACGCATTTTCAAGCAGGAACCCGAACAAGCACAGGCGGCCATCCTGGAAGCGCGCATTTTGCTGGCCCGTAAATCACCAAAGCCCTACGCGCGAGTTGAGCAAATACTGCGGGAACAGCCCGATGACACCCAGTTACGTATGCAATACGCCCGATTGCTCACCTCGGTCGATATCAGCGCGGCCAGGGCCCAGTTTGAAATCCTTTCATCCCAGTCACCCCGGGATGGCGAGCTGCTGCTGTCACTGGCCCTGATCAGCCGCGAGACCGGCGATAACATGGAGGCCAAGGATTACCTGCGCCAGCTGCTGGCGCTGGGCCAACGCACTGATGATGCCCACTATTACCTGGGCCGGATTGCCGAAGATGAAGACGACCCCCAGGCAGCGATCTACCAGTACCAGCAGGTTGAAGAAGGTCGCGAGTTCTATGTGGCCAATGGCCGAATCAGCTCACTGTTTATTAGCAGCGGCCAGTTTGAAGAGAACCGCACCCGGTTTGATCAACTTCGGCAGGAATACCCCGATCGCAGCGACCAGCTCTATGGCATGCAGGCCGACCTGCTGATCCGGGCCGGTCAGCTTGACCAGGCGATGGCGGCACTCAACCAGGCCGTTGCCGCCAAGCCGGATTCCACCGCACTGCGCTATGCCCGCTCCATGCTCGCCGAGCAGCAGGACGACCTGGCCTTGATGGAGAGCGATTTACGCGAAATTATTGCCACGGACCCGACCAATGCCACGGCCCTCAACGCCCTGGGCTATACCCTGGCCAACCGCACCACGCGCTACGATGAAGCCTATCAACTGATTTCGCAGGCCCTGGCACTGGAGCCGGGAGAACCGGCCATCCTCGACAGCATGGGCTGGGTGTTATACCGCATGAACCGCAATGATGAGGCTGTGGATTACCTGACCCAGGCCTATGCCGCCATGCCCGATGCGGAAGTGGCTGCGCACCTGGGCGAGGTATTGTGGGTGAGCGGCAATACCGAGGGCGCGACCGCTGTGTGGCAGGGCGCGGCCCTAAGGGATCCCGATAACGCGGTACTGGCCGAGACCCTGGAACGCCTGGGCGTGACCCACATCGAGAGCCCGATGGCGGACGACCCCGCCGGCGCTGATTCCTCCGGAAACGAACCCTGAATGTTAGAGCCGGCATCCAGGCTCCGCCAATGGCTTGCCCTGGCACTGCTGGCCTCACTGTTGGCCGGTTGCGCGGGGCAGCAGGCCAGGGTGGGCGGCGATGCCAGCTGGGCCCAGCACCAGGCCCGGCTGCAGGCCCTGGATAACTGGATCGCCGAGGGCAAGTTGGCGCTGCGCAGCACGGAGATCTCCGAGTCAGCCTCACTCAACTGGCAACAAACCCCAACCCGGACCACGGTTCACCTCAGCGGCCCCATGGGCTTCAAGGCCACCACGATCGAAAGCGATGGCAGCGAACTGGAGCTGCGCCAGGGCGATGAGATCAGCCGCTGGGATATCAGCGACCCGGAGGCGATGGCTCGCCAAACCGGTTGGAACCTGCCCCTGCGAGCCCTGCCCCACTGGCTCAAAGGCATACCGGCGCCCGTTTCAGGCTTCGAACGGGTGGCATTTGACACTGACCCCAGCCTGCTGGGCATTCTGCAGCAGGAGGGTTGGACCGTCACCTACCGGGAATACGCCCGCTTTGCGGACTTGACCCTGCCCACCCGGCTGCAAATCCAGCAGGGAGACACCAGTATCAGGGTCATTATCCGCGATTGGACTATTCCCGGGCCGCTATGAGCCAGAGCAGCACCCTCACCGTGTTATCGCCCGCCAAGCTGAACCTGTTCCTGCATAT